>ENA-OPAH01002438-OPAH01002438.1-human-gut-metagenome-genome-assembly--contig:-NODE-2438-length-10513-cov-6.234462_pt1 | contig 10513 bp, 7 predicted proteins | sample MGYA00241050_ERZ501416 | MGnify/ENA primary metagenome ERZ501416 (study PRJEB25962, sample SAMEA2042632) | human gut metagenome | biome: human gut; feature: human-associated habitat; material: faeces... | reverse complement strand
ATTACAGAATCATTCCGTCTGCGCCTTCTCATTTTCTTCCCGGATAATCTCCTTTATTCAAGCGCTTAAACTGATTATACCATAAATCTATGAACAAAGTTTATCTGTAAAGAAAATTGATACAGAGTTTTTCAAAATCGGTCCATCTGCTCCCCGCAGGAACTTCTTTCACCACAAATCATATTCATTTTTATCGAGGACAGTCCTGTTAACAAATTCCAACCCGAAAGCTTTGCTTTTAGGTTGTCGCGGTACACTTGCGCAAAATAGGGGTACAATGGGGGTACAAATACCATTCTCATTCCCCAAAAGCCTTGATTTTAAGCCACTTCAGACAAAAGTACGGATTCTGCCGTGGCAGATAAAAAGTACGCGTATCATAAAAATCTCCTATCATAAAAAGCCGAGAAATGATTATCCCCTTTGGAGTATTTCTAAACCAAGGGGGGTGCATCGTTAAAATATATATTTTTCCTATTTCACAGACGTTAAAATTCCATCAAGGAATTTGATTTCATTACATCGCATCTGCTCTGTGAAAGCACTATATACATCTGTCCCGGTCGGAATCTGAAATCCGTGCTTGATGAGACAAATATCCTCTCGAGCCTCTACATTCTTCTCATAAGTCGAACCACGGTTGAGCCACATAACAGCATCTTCTTCCTCTCCCATTTCAGGATAAAAATAAAACCCTTTCTTGGCATCAAATCGGAACATATATGCCAATACTTGCAGATAGTCCTTGTTTCCAATATTATCAATCGGTTTGTACTTCGCATCTGCAATCACTCGTGTCTCTAAGTCTCTACTGATGAAGTCTGGGTAGATAAGTCCGCGATTATGGTCAAACAAACGCTGAGAACCTTTTGTAGCTTTGTTCATCGGATGATAGAAAACCTCGTCCACAATCGAATTCATATACTCTTCCCAGAGCCATGCGCCATCAAAAAGCAATCCATATACCTTCTTGCTTCCCATTCCAATCTGATGTTTCTGATGCTGTAAGATAAGTAGACACAAGTTCTGCAGTTCACAATATTCTCGGTAATATGCATGTCTAATGGTATTGGTCTTATTTGCATCAATAATCTTCTGTCGGTTACACATCTCGTAGTTAGGAGTGGCCGCTACAACATCCTTGACCTCATCCTTAGCCTGTGCAAGCAGTTTATGTCCGTATGGCTTGTGTCTAATAAACTCCACCGTATGACGGATTAATTCCATCAAATCATTATCAAAGGAATACTCCCTCTGCGAATATGCTACATTACCAACAAACGGTGTATTCTTAACAATGTGTCTCGCTATATCTATCGTTCCCTTAACATTGCTGTCATTGTATGTTTTTCTCACATAAGTCTTAAAGACACCCTTACGCATGGCACTCTTTAAGTAATGTGGGAAGATAAAAACAAGCAGATTGAAAACACGATCATCATTGTTCGCATCTGTTTCCAAATCTACAATATTCGGGACATCAAATACTCTCTCAAGCAAATATTGAAACAGGAAGTCCCGCTCATTACCACTAAATCTTGATTCAACTATGAGTTTCTCATCTCCAAGTCCCATGAAGCCCATGACATTGCTCGACAAATAATAATTGTTTACACTCTGTAAAATCATCTGGTCTTTTGTGATATCATCTGCATCTCTAAGAATTTCCGGGAATACAAATATCCCTTCATTCTCCAACTGCTCCAAAGTTTTATCTGCAATTTTGCTTGTCAGAAATGATACGCCAGACAATGACTCCTTAGGTATTCTCGAATTATCTTTTATTTTAATTCGACTCATCTACATCAGCTCCATCCGACTTCCCTTGGTTATATGCTTTCTTAAATCGCTCCATAATACCTTCTTCATCATACATACCGTTTATGTATTCCTGTAACAACGGATGTAGGTAATCTGACCATAACTGGTCAAAGTCAATATTCTTCAGCTTCAAGAAATAGGATGCACCAATCTGATAGTTTTCATTCAAACCTTCTGTTGCTGCAATTTCCACATTCAAAGCTGACATTCTGGCAATTGCCTCAGCCTCTTTCTCTTCGTTGTTCAAGTTAGCAAGCATCTCAAGGCGCTCATCTGCACGAAGCTCCACAAAACGGAATCTTCGTCTCATAGCGAAATCAAAGCTGTCTACAGATCTGTCAATATCATTCATCGTACCAATGATATAAACATTATCTGGAATATAGAATTTTTCATTGCTATCAGCATGAAGGTTTGCATACTGGGTGGAAACCTCTCCTGCCACACCTCTGTATCCTGGATCAACAGCAAAGAACAACTCTCCGAAAATCTTAGATATCTCACCACGATTTATCTCATCAATGATGAATACATATTTCTTCAACTCTTCCTGTCTTATAATCTTTGCAGCCTTTTTCTTTTTCTGGATCTCGTTAAAAATAACAAGGTTGTAGGAATATCTCTGCTGTGTAAAATTGATATTGAAAAATTCCGTAATATCTTTTAATTTGTTAAATTCTCTTCCAGACTCTAACATCTGTCTAATTTCAGAAATATTCAATCGGATACTGTTGATGGATGCATTTTGTGGTATTGAAAGATAAATATGCTCATCATCGACATCTGTGATTGTAAATTCTGTACCCGTTTTGGTCTTGAATGTGTTATTTCCTGTGTCCACATCATCAAAGAACTCTTTCATTGCTTCTTGAACAGATAATTCATTTGCAATGACCTCTGTGGACTTTTTAGAATTCTCATAGTTTCTTCTAGCCTTATCCACGAATTTCTTAAACACGCCATCCTGCAATTCAAAACCCATAGAACCATCTTCATTCGTCTTTGGACGAAGTCCTTCTACAAAATCCGAATAGTCATAACTTGGGTGAAATTGGACAAACTCTACCTGTTGCTTTTGCTCATCTGTGAGCATCGTATAATCATCAAAATAGCCATTGCTAATAATGTCAGCAGCAATTTCTTTTGCAAGATAAGTCTTTCCAGTTCCTGGAGCGCCTCGGAATATAATGTTCTTAGATTCCACAAGCATAGTAGAATATGGATTCAGATAGCTATTAAATTCTGCTGGTTTTACTTCCTCTACAACTGCTGCCTCTTCCTCTTCATTTTCCTTCTCGTCCTTCTCACGATAAACCAATTTGAAAGAATCTCCCGGATTACCGAAACGTGTCAAACACTCCTGAACAAATCTAAGAGTTGTAAAGATATTCCATGAATAAATTACAAACTGTCTGCCATCATCATAATCATACGACATTGTATTGAACGGATTTATATTGTGTGCTTTTGCTTCGTCCTTGCTGTAATAAATTCCACGAATCATTTCCTTATCTGGAGCGTATTGACAAATTGGAAACTGTTCTTTTTCTTCTACTGGCAAGGCTGCAATCTGTTTTTCATAAATTTGAAACGCAATACGTGGTAAAGTTTGGTTTGTATTCCGTCTCTCACCTTTCCCATATTTTCTTTTGATAACAGTTCCATCGGCAGAAACAAATGATGCATCCAAAGGCTTGAACACATCTCCTGCACTAATATTATCCATAGTGAATGAATCATCAGTAGAGGTAACAGACTCTGATGTTATAGTAATCTCGTATTTTGTCTGCTTAATCTGAATCTCATATCCTTTTGCAGTAAGATAGTTTTTTGCTTCGACAGCATTATATCCAGATACATCTATCTCTGCACCATTCTGCAAATGATTTGCTACTGCGATGACATACTTTGGTGGATAAGTATTACCATTTTCCCATACAAGCTCATACTTGGTACTCATATTGTGCCAAGGAACTCCATTCTCATCAATATATTTAATAGCCTCTGCTATAAATTGTCCGTCAACTTTTGGGACTGCCATGATAAGCACCTCCAGTTTAATGAATATACAGAATTTATTATATCACTAAACGGGTATTTTGACACCCACAATCGTTAAGTGGCGCTAACACAAAAAGGCACCCAGACATTTTCCATCAGTATCTTTTTACAAATCTAACTCTTTTAATCTTACCAACCATCTCTGAATTGCCCCTCTTTTCATAAAGCCGAGCAATGCTCCTTCGCAAAACCTATATGCTCTGATTGCACCGATCAAAAGTGCCAATACAGTCTTAGTATCAAAAAAAGATGCCTGCCACTAGGAAAGACACCTCTCTTTATCCTACATAGATATTTACATCTATTTTAATAATTCCTGTTCTATACTAAGGACATCTGGAAAAATCAACTTCGCTCCCTTTCTCTGCAATGCTAAAACTTTTCCTGCTTTATCCTTTAACGCCTTTTCCTTATTCTGCATCAAATAAGAATCTGGAAAATCCTTAAAGTATTGATCATCAATATAATAAAAATGTCCTATTTCCATTTCTTCTCCTATCGTCAAAAAGAGGCTCCGTCCTCTCGAACGGAACCTCAAAACATTTGAACTCGACCTTATTTGAGTTGCATATCGAGTAGCAACAAACATTTGCAGTAATCTCTTACTTTACTTAAAGTATACATTCAAATATGCCGCCTGTCAAGGTCAAATATAAGTTCAAATCACAGCTTGCGGCTGCATTAATATTATATTTCCGTATCCAATAAGATATTCATTTTACACGATACTGCTAGACTATTCAACGATTGCTACTACCGTTAAAATGTGCACTTCTACATCGGCTCATTTGCATTCCCTCATTCGTAGTATTACTGTAGTCTGCCACTACTACACTTGCCATGATATGCCCACGTAATGCCCCCTAAAGCCTTGATTTTACTGACTACCCACAGTCCTGCCGTGGCAGATGAAAAGTATTTTAATCATGTAAAGTTCTCCTTCATAATTTAATAAATACCGCGTAGTTTTGCTAGGTTTTGCAAGGTCTACGGGGCACAATTTCCAAGTACATCCTCAAATACTCCCGTAATTTCAACCTTGCTCATACCTTATTCTCCTTACTTTACTTACCACACCTTTACTCTTTTATTATATCATTTTATACAGTCGATCAACCTCAGCTTCATATACCGCCTCAGTATGTGAATCAAACAGCTCCCATTCCACCAAATCAAAGTTGTCCGAATTATCCTGCAGAAATCTATTAACTGTATGAACTGCAACTTTCGCTGCCAGCTCTACAGGAAATGCATACACACCTGTCGATATAATGCGATTGTTCTGATTCCATTCTCTAATGCAATATCTACTTATTTGTAGCTGCTTACATTATTACTATCCACTTTCTCAAATGGAACCCACACATACAGTCCATCATCAGCTGCACCCTCTATATCCTGTACAGACTGGCCACTTATAAGCTTAAGTGCTGCATCAATCGCAGCCTTGCCCTGACCACTGCCTGACTGATATACGGTGAATGCCATATCGCCATTTTGAATTGCAGTACATCCGTCTGCTGTAGCATCTACACCCAATATAGGCAGACTGTTCAGGTCAATACCGGCATTCTTACACGCTTCTATTACTCCAAGTGCCATTCCGTCATTGTTACAAATCACGCAATCTGCTTTTGAGCCTGTTTTCAGGAAAAGTTCAAACATTTCTCCTGCTGTATCGCCATCCCAGTTTGCATAATCTTCAAATACATAGTTGATTTTCTTGCCGCTTGCCTCCAAGGTTTTCTTCACACCTTTGGTTCTTCCTATTGTAGCAGAATGTTCCTTTGGTCCTTTGAAAATCACTACATTTATCTCATCCCTGTCAGCAAACTTATCCAACACATATTCAGCCTGATACTGACCTGCCACGCTCTCATCTGAACCAACATATATGTACTGTCCCTCAGATAACTGTTTTTCATTCGGACAGCTATTGAAAAATACAATTGGTATATCTCCCGCATTTGCCTTTAGTTCTACCGCAGTATCAGTCGATACCGGGCCACAGAGGATAGCGTCATAGCCCTCTGCTGCTGCTTTTTTAATATGCTCCACCTGATTTTCAATATTATCTTCCGCATCAAAAACATCAAGCTGTACTCCTCTTGCATCAGCCTCCTGCTGGGCTGTGTCTACCAGCGTCTGCCTGAAATCATCTATTGCATTTACGCTGAGGAGGATTTTTACATTACTGCTGCCTGCACCTGTGGTCTGACTGCCACAGCCTGTAGCCAGGAATACTCCACATAGCAATATACTTAACATGTATGCCAGCTTCCTTTTCATTCTAGTATCCCTCCTTTTCAACCTTAAATGCATCCACCTGATTTGCCAGCTCCTTAGCCGAAGTGGTAAGTTCCCTGGCATCGCTTGCTACTGTCTCACTGTTTCCTGTGATACTATTAGCATGCTCTACCATGTTATCAGACGTAGCCAGTATTTCCTCTGAGCTGGCTGCCTGTTCCTCTGAAATGGCGGCTACATTGTTTGCCACTTCATCTACCTTTTCTACTTTCTCAATCATCTGACGAACCAGGGTGCTTACCTCATCAATATTACCAAATATGACATCAAAAGTCTTTAAAGCGTCACCGACTAATTCGCCGCTGCTGTTGATATTTTCAACGCTGTCATCCGCCTGCAATACAGCATCCTTTACCAGTACATTTATCTCTGATATAAGTTTTTCGATATTTTGTACTGACTCTGCGCTGTTCTTTGCAAGCTGGCCTATCTCAGTAGCTACAACAGCAAAGCCCTTGCCGGCTTCCCCTGCTCTTGCTGCCTCTATAGAAGCATTTAATGAAAGTAAGTTAGTCTCCTCAGCAATTCCACTGATTACACCTGTGATATTTGTAATCTCCTCAGAAGCTTTTCCTACCTTGTCTATTGCCTGCTGCAGTTTAAGCACAGATTGATTGATATTCTGCATTGCATCGCCCACATTCTGCATGTCGGCCTTGCCCTTTCTTGACACTTCCACAGTGTCCTTCATCTTCAAATCAACCTGACTGCCCTCTTCTCTGGTGTCTGAAACTACCATTGCCAGAGTTGTGGCATTTTCTGCAATCTCATTAACTGAAAGTGAGAGCTGCTCTACTGTATTATTTAATTCCTGCATAGACTGGCTCTGGGTTCTGGATGCATCATACATCTGACCCGATATCAGGCTGCTGTTATCCGCCTGCTCATGCAGCTTGTCCGATACTCCATGGATAGACAAAATCATGCCCCTCATAGACTGGATAAAGTGCTGTACACACTGGCTCATCACACCGATTTCATCATCACTTTTTACATCCACGCTCACTGTGAAATCACCATCTGTCATGGCTGTAATTACGCTGGTCAGCTCTTTTACAGGCTTTATTACCACATGGACTGTACGCTCGATGATAACAGCTAATATTAGAAGAGAAATTATTCCGATAAGTGCCATTACCATTCTGACAGTGTTAATCCCCGAATAAACTGTGGCTGTTGGAACATAGGATACCAAAAGCCAGTCAGTTCCAGATACCTCTGCACAGGCAACCATCCTGTTATCAATCTCTTCCATAACATAATCACCGGATACTCTTTTTTCTTCAATTCTCTTGTAAAAGCTGTCATCAGACCCGCTTAACTTTGAGAAAATCAAACTGCTGTCACGGGCTGCAAGTATTGTGCCATCCTTGGTATCTACCAGAATCGCCTGCGCATCATCCATCTGTACAAAGCTGTTTACAATAATACTGATACGCTGTAATGACAAGTCTACTGATATAACCTTCATAGCCGCTGAGCCATCATTCAAAATACCAGACGCACTGATAACAGCCTCTTCATCCGCATTTGTATAAGCATCAGTAAAGGCCATGTTTAATCTGGTAAGACCATCCTTATACCACACGGAATCTGTCGGATTGCTCTCTGTCTTATCTGATCCGCCTGCTTTCATCAGTTTTCCATCAGCGTCTGCGATGTAAAGTCCATTTGGATAGTCGTCATCATAGCCATAATATCTATCCAATATATCCTGAAGCTGTGCATCATCTGCATCCAGCCCCTCAATCGTCTCCTTTGCCATCTGGAATGCTGCCAGATTTTCCCCCAGCCAGGATTCAATCTCATTTGCCTGATTTTCAATGGATGAATTCAGCAAATCTGTGGCATATTCTGTGATTATCTGCTTTGATACAAAATATGACACACCTACCAGTACAAGCCCAATCACAATGACAACTGGAAGAATCGTCCCCAGAAGCTTTGTCTTAATGGAAGTTGTTTTCTTTTGTCCTTTTTGTTTCATTACCTTCTCCCTTTCTCTCATGTTTTGTATAGTTTACATTATAAGCCCTTTGTCTATTTTTCACAAGCATTCATGATAAAAATACTATATTTTATAAATTTTTACTACTTCCCATGTATCTCTTTCCCACTAATATGCTCTGTCTGGATTTCATAAAGCCCCAACAGCCTCATCATACACATAATCTACTGACCAGCATAGTTCCAATAAAAGAAGCTCCCTTGCCGCATATATCATATAAGCCGAAATACTCTCCGGACTTTTCTGTCGGTATGATTTTGGCAAAATGTGAGCTAGACAAGGCCCTGCTCTTTTTTCACATAATTTACCTGCTTATAGTTCTTTAAAAGCGGAATAGTCAGCACTCCCCACCATACTGCCTATAAAATCTTTAATTTGAAAATATATATCTGCCCTTTCCGGCTTCCTTCGCCCTGTACAAAGCCCTGTCAGCCTTCTTGTACATCTCATAGTAACCCTCCTCACAGGCACTAGCAAGAAAGATTCCCATGCTTATGCTAATCTGACACCCGTCATATTGAGTAGAAATAGCTTTAAATATTCTGTCTACGATATCATAGATGTCATCCTCCTGCTTGTAGGTAATAAATATCACAAATTCGTCACCGCCATATCTTGAAGCCACATCCTGGTTCTCTCTGATACAGCCCTTTAGAATTTCTGCGACCTTTTGCAGGACGCAGTCTCCAAAATAATGACCTCTGGTATCATTAATCTTTTTAAAGAAATCGATATCAAAAATAATAAATGCCGCATCCATGTATTTTTCGTTATCAATCTTGCTCTTTATAAGCACTTCTCCGGTCACATGATTGTATAAGCCTGTGAGCAAATCAGTTGATGCCTGTTTTTCCAAGGCTTCTCTCATGAACTCCTGACGATAGCGGTCTGTGATATCACGAAGGCTTACTATGCCTATGACATCACCAGTCATCTTGTCCTGAGCCAGATAGATTGTCTTGTTAATCCACATCTCAACGCCAAAGGAATCCAGTGTCCGGTAATCCTGACTTAAAAGAGTCCTGCCTGCTCTGTATTCCTCCACCAGACTGTCAGATGTTGCATATCTTCTGTATTCATCTATGGTATCTTTTGACACGCGACTCTGCCAGCGGGTGCAGTATTCGTTGTAAGAATCCGACTTGTACATGTCCACGGTATTTAAGACTTTTATGACTCCATTACCATCCTTGTTCTTCTGAAATAAATCACTATCTAAGCTGTCCCTGCTAAAATTAACCTGATACAGAACAACCGACTCTGATAGAAGTGCATCCCTGTACTGCTCTGCTGTCTGCAAAAGTTTTCTAAGCTCAGAATTTTTCTTTTGTATGATTTTATCATACTCATAGCGGTGAGACACATCACGAAATGTCACTGTAATCTCATTACATACAATCTCCGGCATAAGTGTAACGCATATCCACTTAACCCCATCACGCTTCATAAATCGGTAATCTCTGCGCAGATTGTACGGCTTATCGCTTTCTTCCTGAGCTTTTATACACTGAAAAAGAGAATCTACCGCTAAAAATCTGCCCAGATTCTCTTTATCTTCGCAATAACAAAACTTATTCAACATATCCAACCAGCCATCAAGAGACAATACTTTTCCCTCACCAGCCTCATCCTTGACATCATAAACACAAGTAACAGCCATTTCATCAAGATTAATCTGATAAATACACTCAAACTGTCTGGATACCATTGTAAGTACTCTTTTTTCAAGCTCGTAATTCTTGTCCATTTCTTATCCCCATTCATCTGCATCTTGTATATACAATCTGCCATATCAAGGATATTATACCACTCTTTGCGAAGATGACAAAGTCTTTGTCGAAATTAATTAGTGTCTGCTGATTAAGCAGCTATCTGCAACTTCCAGCTCTTAGCAAATGCAAGATGCTCTTTTCTGGCACATTTACGGTATCTTCTTTTGCAGTATCATCATCACTGGTTTTTCCTCCGGATGGCGGAGTATGATCATCTTTGTCATTACATTTTTAGTGCCTGACACCCTTAAATTTTTATATCACTAAACGGGTATTTTGACACCCACAATCGTTAAGTGGCGCTAACACAAAAAATAAAGTTCCAGACTTATCATCTGAAACTTTATAATGAATCATCATCATTGCATTACTTCACGCAATAGAAATATACCATGGAACCATCAACATGGACATCGGTTTCTTTATATAGTTTTTGATGTTTTACTTTTTTTGCCATAATTAACCAACTCCGTTTTCTTCAAAAAATTTCTGGATTTTATCAAATGGGATTACATCCAGATTATCGTAAAGATCTGTATGAACA
>ENA-OPAH01002433-OPAH01002433.1-human-gut-metagenome-genome-assembly--contig:-NODE-2433-length-10531-cov-4.842020_pt1 | contig 10531 bp, 7 predicted proteins | sample MGYA00241050_ERZ501416 | MGnify/ENA primary metagenome ERZ501416 (study PRJEB25962, sample SAMEA2042632) | human gut metagenome | biome: human gut; feature: human-associated habitat; material: faeces... | reverse complement strand
GGCAATCTGGAATGAATTTTGGCTACGTTACTGTGAACGGAGTGAACAGTAACGACAGCAGATGTAATCATTACAGTATATGAAAAAAAGAAAGCAATTCATACCGATTTATTGTATAATAGATTCTGCAAAATATAGAAGAAAGAATTTACGGGGAATGAGATGAAAAGGAAACGGACCAAATTGCTGGTTTTCTTTGCACTGGCAGGAATTTTAGCGCTTTTTTATATGATAGGAGAGTCTTATTGTGAGGGACTGTCCGGGGGGAGTAGTCTGGAAGAGAAGAATGATGTGGTGTGTAGATATAAATACGATATGATCGTAGACAGTCCGAATTCTTCTTTCTGGCAGGCTGTTTATGACTGTGCGCAGGAATATGCACAGAAGAGCGATGGAATCCTGGAACTGAGAGGTAGCGGTAAAGAGAGTGATTATAGCAAGCTAGATTATATGAATATGAGTATTGCTTCAAATTCAGATGGGATTATCCTGCAGTACAGTGGGGAGCAGGGACTGGAAGAGAAGATAAATGAGGCTGTTCAGAAAGGAATTCCGGTTGTTACTGTAATGGGAGATGCAGTTCACAGCAAGCGTCAGAGTTTCGTGGGTGTCAGTGATTATCAGCTTGGAAGTGTCTATGGCGAAAAGGTAGCGGAATATGTGACTGAGGATACGGAAAGTATTCTTATTCTGTTGAAGAAAAATATTGATGATATGAACCAGAGCCAGATATATACACAGATTAGCAACGCAGTCCAGGCAAAGGCGGGTCCTTCGCAAAATATCCAGATAACAGGAAAAAATCTTCGCTTAACAGGGACTTTTGAGACAGAAGAAGCGGTAACAGATATTTTTCAGCAGAGAGATAAAGTACCGGATATTCTTGTGTGTATGGATGAGGAAACTACAGAATGCGCACGTCAGGCAGTACTGGACTTTAATCTTGCAGGAAAGGTTACGATCATAGGATATTACAGCTCTGAAGATATTCTTACAGCAGTGGAAAAGGGAGTGATCTCTGTTACCTGTGATGTGGATACAGAGCAGCTTGGCAGATACAGTATAGAGGCTCTGACAGCATATCAGAAAGATGGAAGGACCAATTCTTATTATAATGTGGATATTAATTTTCTGGACAAGGATGTAGTACGGGAAATGAGAAGGAAGGGGGTGTCCGGATGAAGCAGCTGCGTTGGAAAGATTTTTCACTGGTCAGTAAAATCGTTATAGAGGTTGGTATGATCGCAGTCCTTCTTTTTGCCATGAATATGCTTTTTTATGTGCGGATCAATAATTCCATGCAGAAGATGGATAATGTTTATGCCAGTAATGCAGAGCTTACCGAACTTTCACAGGTATTTGAGAAGGTACAGGATAATATGTATAAGTATCTTAAGGTTAAGAGTTCTCAGACACTTCTTGATTATTATCAGAATGAGGCAAAATACAGAAATGAACTTGAGAAACTTAATGAAGATAATATCAATGATCCCGTAAAGCTTCTGGAACGGAATATCCGGAAAATGTCGGAAACATATCTGGACTGTACTGCGGAAACGGTAGCTGCCAAACGAGGAAGGAACGTTGAGCAGTATAAGCGTAAATATGATGATGCAATAAAGCTTTACAGATATATCCAGTCATCTATTGACGAACTGAATAACCTGATGTTTCAGGAGAACTCCAGTACTTATGCAGTACTTCGTGCAGTGATGAGATATCTGGAGATAAGCAATTCAGTTATTATGATCATAATTGTAGCCGGTGGAATGCTTCTGCTCATCCAGGCCACCAGAAATATGTTTGTTCCCCTTTCCAATATGGCAGAGACAGCACAACTGGTAGGTCAGGGAAATTTCCATGTAAAGATGCACGATACAGATGCACAGGATGAACTGGGAACAGTAACCAGAGCGTTTAATACAATGGTAGAGAATCTTGATCTGTATATGGCAAGGACGAAAGCAAGTATGGAGAAAGAGCAGCAGATGATGGAGAGGGAGCTTCTTATGGAAAATCATCTGAAAGAAGCACAGTTGAAATATCTTCAGTCACAGATTAATCCACATTTTCTGTTTAATTCCCTGAATGCAGGAGCACAGCTTGCAATGATGGAGGATGCAGAGCGGACCGGGATTTTTGTAGAGAAAATGGCGGATTTTTTTCGCTATAATGTAAAAAAAGGACAGGAAGACGCCACATTGGGAGAAGAACTGGAGGCTGTTGATAACTATATTTATATTCTGAATGTCCGGTTCGCCGGAGATATCCATTTCAGCAAGGAGGTGGATGAATCACTGGAGAATGTGCGTATGCCAAGTATGATCTTGCAGCCGGTTGTGGAAAATGCAGTCAATCATGGAATACGTGACATTGAATGGGAAGGAAAAATACATCTCACAGTTACAGGAGATGCAGATTATATACGTATCAGCGTGAAAGATAATGGAAAGGGAATGACGCAGGAACAGATAGAGGGTGTTCTGTCAGGAAACAGAGAGCACAGAAATGAAGAAGGTGATTCTACAGGAATCGGTATGAATAATGTGATCAGTCGTCTGGAACTTTATTATGAGGAATCAGGGCTTATGGAGATTAACAGTGAAGGTGAAGGAAAAGGCACAGAAGCAGTAATCTATATACCTGTGCATGAAAACTAAGAGAAGTATTATGGGAGTGAGAGAAGATGTATAGAATTTTGCTGGCAGATGATGAAGGTATCATGCTGGAATCATTAAAGAAAATTATTGAAACTGAATATGGAAATGAATGTGAGATCCACTGTGCAAAGTCAGGCAGAGTTGTGGTGGAGATGGCACAGGCATATCCGCCGGATATCTGTTTTATGGATATCCAGATGCCGGGAATAAGCGGAATCCAGGCAATCAGGGAAATTCAGAAATTTAACAGCTCAGCAGTTTTTGTGATCATAACTGCATATGATAAGTTTAATTATGCAAAAGAAGCAGTGAACCTGGGAGTTCAGGAATTTCTCACAAAACCTGTAAATAAGAAAGTAATTCTGGAAACCTGCGCGAAGATGATGACAAAGGTAGATCAGATACGGCAGAAGAGAAGCGATGATCTCCTGATCAGAGAGAAACTGGAGACAGTGGTACCTATGATTGAGAGTGGATATATCAATAATATTCTTCTGCAGGATGATTTTGTTACTTATCAGGATAATTATACACAGCTTCTTGATATCCGTCAGAAATACGGTTATATGATGGTCATAGAATTTGGAGATTCTATGGAAAATGGGGTGCTCAGTAATGCAGTAGGTGCAAGTGTAAAGGCAAACAAATTTTATTCTACTTTTCGTGAAATCGCACAGGGATTCTTTGAATGCCTTGTAGGTCCTATTATGGGAAACAGGATCGTACTGCTTGTTCCTTATGAAAATGCGAAAGAAGATTACGAAGACAGAGTTGCAATTGTCACAAGAGCCAGAAATATGGTACATAAATTTGAAAACCGGATCGACAGTATGTTCCGCTGTGGAATCGGAAGAGTCAAAGAACTTGGAAGCGTGAAGGAATCTTTTAAGGAAGCGGTGGTCGCACTGAGAGAGAGCATCAGTCATGTAGTGCATATCGAGGATGTACCGGCGGCACAGAAATATGACGGGGAATATCCAAGAGACCTGGAAATCAGATATCAGAAGAGGATCCTTGAGAAGGATGCTGCGGGAGCGATGAACTGCGCAGAGGGATTTTTTGAATGGATGCACAGTCAGCAGGCCGTCACAAGAGAAGACATTGAGATTAAAATCCTGGAGATGGTGATGAATGCGGAACGCAGGGCATTCTTTGCAGGAACTTTGAAATATAATGTTAACAGCAGGAGAAGCTATATCCGGGAGCTTCAGTCCTGTACGGATATAGAAAATCTGAAGAAGTGGTTTCTGGATAAGACGAGAGAAATCTGTACGAAACTGGAGAATTCCAAGGAAAAAGAAGCTGGCAGTATTATTGACAGAGCAAAGGAATATATCAATGAAAATTTCCGCAGGGATATTTCTCTGGATGATGTTTCAAGAGAGGTAGATATCAGTCCGTATTATTTCAGTAAACTTTTTAAACAGGAAACAGGTAAGAACTTTATTGAATATCTTACAGAAATACGTCTGAAAAATGCCAGAGAACTTCTGCAGGATTCCAGACTTTCCATTAAGGAAATATGTGCACAGTCAGGATACAGTGATCCCAATTACTTCAGCAGGATTTTCAAGAAGTATGAAGGAGTTACGCCTAGTGAGTTCAGAGAGAGGTTAGGCTGATGAAATTATATAAGACAAAAAAGAATTGCGGAAAGCTGCTGCTTGGAATACTGGCATTTTGTACAGGGATGATACTGCTGACAGGGTGTGGTTCCTCTTCAGAACAAAAACAGAATAAGAATGAAGAAACAGCAGAAGAGAATAAGGAAAAGGATAAGGTTCAGATCGGACTTACAGTGGATTCTTTTGTTATAGAAAGATGGATCCGCGACAGAGATGTATTTGTGGCGACTGCCAGAGAACTGGGAGCAGAGGTAAATGTGCAGGATGCAGGTGCAGATGTCAAAGAGCAGATCAGTCAGATTGAATACTTTATAAATAAGCAGGTGGATGTGATCGTTGTGATTGCAAGAGACTGTGGAGCACTTTCAGATGCCATACAGAAGGCACAGAGTGCGGGAATTCCGGTTATTTCCTATGACAGAATGGTCAATAATGCCAATACAGATTTGTACATTTCCTTTGATAACCGTAAGGTGGGTGAGATCATGGCACAGGCACTTGTCAATGCACTTCCTCAGGGAGGAGATGTCTTTATGATACAGGGATCCTCTTCAGATAATAATGTCCAGATGGTGAAACAGGGGTTTGATGATATGCTTGCAGACACAGATCTGCATGTGGTTTATGAAGCTAACTGTGATGGCTGGACAGCAGAACTGGCTGCCGGATATGTGGAGGAAGCCCTGGAAAAATATCCTCATGTTAAGGGAATTATGTGCGGAAATGATGACATTGCCAGTCAGGTCGTACAGGTACTGGCAGAGAATCAGCTTGCCGGAAATGTGGTTGTCGTAGGTCAGGATGGAGATCTTGCAGCCTGTCAGAGAATAGTAGAAGGAACACAGTATATGACTGCTTTTAAACCAATTGAAGATCTGGCAAGAAAAGCAGCGAAATATGCAGTGGAAATGGGTAGTGGAAAGGGAGTTGCAGAACTGGAAGATGTGACAGAAACAGTAAATGACGGAACTTATGAGATTCCTTCCTGCATCCTTGAACCAACTGCAGTGACAAAAGAGAATATAGATAAGGTGATCATTGAAGGAGGTTTCCACCGCAGAGATGAAGTTTATCTGAATGCGGATTACAGTTAAATAAAATATTCAGAGATTATCCGGCTGCTTTTGCAGAGGTAAGAGTAAATCAGTATATAGCATTATCTTGCAACAAAAATGTCCTGTCCTGTGCAGGGCATTTTTTGTTTTTCTTAAAATGTCTTGTTTCTTGCCAACCATGTCCAGATTGCCCTGTGTTATAGTAACATCATCAAGAAAACGTGAGAAACGTAAAAAGAAATGGAGGATTTTTACAATGAGAAAGAAAGTCGTATCTGCAATTCTTTGTGCATCAATGGTAGCTGGAATGGTAGTTATCCCGGGAGTAGCTGTTAAAGCGGATGACAAGAAACTGATCGGTGTTACAATGCCTACAAAAGATCTTCAGAGATGGAATCAGGATGGCGAGAACATGAAGAAAGAGCTGGAAGCAGCCGGCTATGAAGTAGACCTTCAGTATGCATCCAACGATGTAAGCACACAGGTTTCACAGCTTGAGAATCAGGTTGCAAACGGATGTGATCTTCTGGTTGTGGCATCTATCGACGGAAGCAGTCTTGGTGAGCCGCTGAAACAGGCTAAAGAAGCAGGAATCCCGGTTATTTCCTATGACCGTCTGCTTATGAACTCAGATGCAGTTACTTATTATGCAACATTTGATAATTACAAGGTAGGTCAGAAACAGGGCGAATATTTAGTAGATGCACTTGATCTCGACAATCAGGACGGACCGTTTAATATTGAGCTGTTCACAGGTGATCCTGGTGACAATAACTGTAACTTCTTCTTCGGCGGAGCAATGGATGTACTTCAGAAATATATTGACGAAGGTAAGCTGGTAGTTAAATCCGGACAGACAGAATTTGAGCAGGTTGCAACTGCTAACTGGGACAGCGCAAAGGCTCAGGACAGAATGGATACAATTATTGCAGGTAACTACTCAGATGGCTCCAACCTTGACGCAGTTCTCTGCTCCAATGACTCTACAGCACTTGGCGTAGAAAATGCTCTTGCAGCTTCCTACACAGGAGAATATCCGATCATCACAGGTCAGGACTGTGATACACCAAATGTTAAGAACCTTGTAGCAGGAAAACAGGCTATGTCCGTATTCAAGGATACACGTGCTCTTGCAACAGCAGTTGTTGGAATGGTTGATTCCATCATGAAAGGTGAAGAACCGGAAATTAATGATACAGAATCCTATGATAATGGCACAGGTGTTATCCCGACATACCTTTGCGATCCGGTTGTTGTCACGGTTGACAATTACAAAGAAATGCTGATCGATTCCGGATACTATACAGAAGATCAGATTAAGTAATAAAAATTGATCATACAGGCGGGAATACCACCCGCCTGTGTTAATCTATAGCAATCCCAGAAAATAATGTAATTCAGTATTTCCTGGGATTGCTATAGGGCTGCCCGTCGCAGGCATGATTTATAAAAGGGAGGGAAACAAAATTGGCTAAGATACTTCTGGAAATGAAAAATATTACCAAAACTTTCCCAGGTGTAAAAGCACTGGATAACGTTAATCTTCAGGTGGAAGAGGGCGAGATCCACGCTCTGGTCGGTGAAAATGGAGCCGGTAAATCTACCCTGATGAATGTATTAAGTGGTATTTATCCGTATGGAACATACGATGGTAATATTATTTATAACGGTGAAATCTGTAAATTTAATACAATTAAAGACAGTGAAGAAAAAGGAATTGTAATCATTCACCAGGAACTGGCGCTGATCCCATATATGACGATCGGTGAAAATATGTATCTGGGTAATGAAAGAGGAAGTTCATTATCTATTAACTGGAATGAAACCTACGGAGAAGCAGATAAATATCTGAAAATAGTAGGACTTGAAGAATCCTCCAGAACTTTAATCAAGGATATTGGTGTAGGTAAACAGCAGCTGGTAGAAATCGCCAAGGCACTGGCAAAAAATGCCAAGCTTCTGATCCTGGACGAGCCGACAGCATCTTTAAATGAGGATGATTCTCAGGCTCTGCTGGAATTGCTTCTGAAGTTCAAAAAACAGGGAATGACATCTATTATCATTTCCCATAAATTAAATGAAATTTCTTATGTTGCGGATAAGATTACAGTTATCCGTGATGGTTCTACTATCGAGACTCTGGATAAGAAAAAAGATGACTTTTCCGAGCAGCGTATTATTCAGGGTATGGTAGGTCGTGAGATGACAGATCGATTCCCGAAACGTCCGGATGTAAAGATCGGGGATGTTTCCATGGAAGTTAAGAACTGGAATGTCTATCATCCGCTGTACTCAGAGCGAAAAGTAGTAGATAATGTATCATTTAAGGTGCATAAGGGAGAAGTAGTAGGTATCTCCGGACTTATGGGTGCAGGACGTACAGAGCTTGCAATGAGTATTTTTGGAAAAAGTTATGGAACTAAGATTTCCGGTCAGGTATTTATGAACGGAAAAGAAGTGAAGCTGAATACTGTACAGGAAGCAATCGATAACAAGCTTGCTTATGTTACAGAGGACAGAAAAGGAAATGGTCTGATACTTTCCAAATCCATTAAGATGAATACTTCTCTTGCAAATATGAAGGGAGTCAGTAATGGAAAGGTTATTGACGCAGATAAAGAATATGCGGTGGCAGAGGATTACAGAAAGAAGTTGAAAACAAAATGTCCGTCTGTCGAGCAGAATGTAGGCAACTTAAGTGGTGGTAACCAGCAGAAAGTCCTTCTTGCAAAATGGATGTTTACAGAACCGGATATTCTGATCCTTGATGAGCCTACCCGTGGTATTGACGTAGGTGCGAAATACGAAATTTACTGTATTATTAACGATCTGGTAGCAGCAGGAAAATCTGTTATCATGATTTCTTCTGAACTTCCGGAAGTACTTGGAATGTCAGATAGAATCTATATCATGAATGAGGGCAAGTTCGTAGGTGAGGTCGGCAAAGAAGAGGCCACATCAGAACTGATCATGTCCAAGATCGTAAAATCAGGAAAAGGAGCGTAAAGAAGATGGAAAAAAAGATTAGCTTTTCAGAGATATTAAAGAAATATACCATGGTGCTTGTTCTTGTTCTGGTAGTCATCATGTTTGCTGTAAATACAAAGGGGGTTATGCTTCTTCCTCAGAATGTGAATAACCTTGTAGCCCAGAATGCGTATGTATTTATCCTTGCAACAGGTATGTTGTTCTGTATTCTGACTGGTGGTAATATTGACCTTTCTGTTGGTTCTGTTGTATGTTTTGTAGCAGCAGTTGGCGGTAAGATGATGGTTCTCAACAGTATGAACCCATATCTTACAATGCTGGTTATGTTGCTTACAGGTATTGCCATCGGTGCATGGCAGGGATTCTGGATTGCATATGTAAGAATCCCACCGTTTATTGTAACTCTGGCTGGTATGCTTGCGTTCCGTGGTCTTTCAAACGTAGTTTTACAAGGACAGACACTGGCACCAATGCCTGATTCTTACCTGGCACTGTTTAACAATTATATTCCGGATCCATTTGGGAAAGAGGGATTTAATCTTATCTGTTTTGTAGTTGGTATTATTGTCTGTATTGTATATGTGTTGCTTGTTCTGAAGAATCGTGCAGATCGTGTGAAGAAAGGGTACAGTGTAGATGCTTTTGGTGGCGTTGCAGTTAAGATGATTCTGATCTGTGTAGTTGTTCTTGCTTTTATGTTCCGTCTGGCTCAGTATAAAGGTATTCCGAATTCTCTGATCTGGGTAGCTGTGATTATTGCAATCTATACATATATTGCTTCCAAGACAACTACAGGACGTTATTTCTATGCAGTTGGCGGTAATGAGAAGGCTACAAAGCTTTCCGGTATTAATACAAATAAGGTTTATTTCCTTGCTTATCTGAATATGGGTCTTCTGGCTGCTATTGCAGGTATGGTTACTATGGCCCGTCTGAATTCTGCCAATCCTCAGGCAGGTACAAACTTTGAGATGGATGCTATCGGTGCTTGTTTTATTGGTGGTGCTTCTGCTTATGGCGGAACCGGTACAGTTCCGGGGGTTATCATTGGTGCATTGCTGATGGGTGTTCTGAACTTAGGTATGAGTATCATGGGTATTGACCAGAACCTGCAGAAGGTTGTTAAAGGTCTGGTTCTGCTGGCAGCGGTTATCTTTGATGTTGTTAGTAAGAGAAAATCTTTTATCGTAAAATAAAAATTGTATATTCATTCTTAAATGGAAATTTTTTGCAGGGCTTGCAGGGTGCAGGCCCTGTTTTTTTACCGAAATCAAGTAAGTCTCCTGCTTTAATTGCGAATATCTGTTTGACTTGACAGGGGACGCGCAGAAAAATAGTGTGTTTGATGTGCGGTTTCGGCATCTAAGATATTCTAAGGCCAAGAAAATCTGCTAAAGGCATGAGCCGGCTTCTCAAACTCGCTCCGTCGCAGACTCCGCTCAGACAGTGATGCAGCCGGCTCATAACGCAGATTTTTTTGACCTAAGAATATCTAAGATACCTGCAAATGCACATCAAACACACTATTTTTCTGCGCTGGCTGCTGGCGATTTTTGGGGTATTGGATTGAGTAAAAATGGACGATAAAAATGGGTGGACGGAAAATTTGCTTGTGGAGGTAGAAGGATGGTCGTATAATGAGGGGGAATATTGTACGAAGTGAGGAGTGGGTTGTTATGAGATATAATTCAGTGTTGGATCTGCATACACATACTTTGGTGAGTGGTCATGCATATTGTTCTCTGAGGGAGATGGCGAAAGCGGCCGCAGATAAGGGACTGGAGGTTCTGGGGATTACGGAGCATGCGCCTGCTATGCCGGGGACCTGTCATAAGTATTATTTTGAGAATCTGAAAATTGTGCCCAGGGAGATGTATGGGATTCAGTTGCTTCTGGGGTCTGAGGTGAATATTCTGGATGCACAGGGGACTGTGGATCTGGCGCAGCGGACGTTGGAGAGGATGGATGTGGTGATCGCCAGTTTGCATATGCCATGCATGAAGCCGGGATCTAAGCTGGAGAATACAGAAAGCTATCTGAATGTAATGAAGAATCCGTATGTAAATATTATCGGACATCCGGATGATGGGAGATATGAAATCGATTATGAGGCACTGGTTCAGGGTGCGAAGGAATATGGGAAGGTTTTGGAACTGAATAATCATTCTATGGATCCGGAATGTACCCGTGAGAATGCTGTGGA
>ENA-OPAH01002423-OPAH01002423.1-human-gut-metagenome-genome-assembly--contig:-NODE-2423-length-10557-cov-4.360788_pt1 | contig 10557 bp, 7 predicted proteins | sample MGYA00241050_ERZ501416 | MGnify/ENA primary metagenome ERZ501416 (study PRJEB25962, sample SAMEA2042632) | human gut metagenome | biome: human gut; feature: human-associated habitat; material: faeces... | reverse complement strand
CTCGTACTGCCAGAAGCTTCCGCCGAACACGGCGGCCTCGCCGGGGAGCACCGCCCCCACGCCGATCATGCCGAGCTGGCAGTCGCCGCCGCCCACCACGACGGGCGTGCCCTCGGCAAGGCCCGTCTGCTCGGCGCCCGCGGCGCTCACGCGGCCGGCGATCTCGCCGCACTCGCGCACCGGCCCGAAGATGTCCGTGCGCAGGCCCACGCGCTCGGCGATGGTGGGGTCCCAGTCGCGCTTGCGCAGGTCCATGATGCCGGTCGTGGAGCCGTTAGAGGGCTCCACCGCCAGCTCGCCGGTGAGCTTGTAGATGAGCCAGTCGTTGAACATGCCGATGCGTGCGGTCTTCTCGTAGACCTCGGGCATCTTGTTCTTGACCCACAGCAGGCGCGGCAGGGCGCCCAGGGCGTAGGTCTGGCCGCTCTCGAGGTACAGCTCGCGCTCGAGCTCGGGGTCCATGGCGATGAGCTGGCCCACCTCGTCGTCGGAGCGGGCGTCGACGTTGGCGCACGCCCAGATCTCGTTGCCGTCGGCGTCGTAGAGCAGGATGCCCTCGCGCATGCAGGTGGTCGAGACGGCCGCGATGCTCTCGGGCGCCACGCCGGTCTTGGCCAGGACCTCGCGCACGCAGCCGCTGGCGAGCTCCCAGTTGTGCGTCCAGTCGAAGTCCATGCTACCGGGCCAGCGCGGGTCCTCGCGGTGGGTCCACTCCCTCTGCGCCACGCCAATCTGGGTTCCGTCGGTGGAGAAGATGACCGCGCGCACGCTGCCGGTCCCCGCATCCATGGCGAGCAGGTACTGTTCCATGAGTCACTCCTAGCTCTCGCTCTGATAGGAAAGAATGCCCTTGGCAGTGCTTCCGTCGGTGATGAGGACGTTGAGGTAGCCGGGCTTGAGCACGGCGTGGATGGCGCGGACCTTCTCGGGGCCGGCGGCCACGCCGATGACGCCCTTCATCTCCCTCAGGCTCTCGAGGCTCGTGCTCACCACGCGCTTCTCGATGGGCGTGTCGATGGGCAGGCCGTTCTCGTCGAAGAAGTGGGTGAGCATGTCGCCCACGGCACCCTGCATGCGCAGGAGGGCGAGCTCGTTCTTGGTGAGGATGCCGTTGCGCAGAATCGTGGCGTCGTCGTCCGCCGCGCCGATGCCGACGACGCTCATGTCGGCGTGCGCGGTCATGCGGTAGACGTCGCGGATGCCCGGCTCCTTGAGCAGCGCGTCGCGCATCTCGTGGGAGGAGACGATAAGCGGAGCGGGCGTGAGGTACAGGCGCATGCCAAAGATGCCCGAGGAGATCTTGGGCAGGTAGTAGCTCACGCCGCCGGTGAGGCTCACCACGTTGAAGCGGCTGCCGCGCGCGCTGGCCAGGTGGTTGAGGATGAGGCCCATCGTGTCGCCGTAGCCGATGTTGAGGTAGCCGTCGGGCCGCAGGTGGTCCGAGATGTACATGGCCGCGGCGCGTGCGATGCTGTCGCGCAGGCCGGAGGGCTCGGCGGGGGTGGGGATGACGAGCGCGTCGTCGAGGCCGAAGCGGTCTATGAGCTGGCGCTCGATCTGCATGCGCTCGGCGTCGTCCTGTCGGAAGATGAACTGGATGACGCCCTGCTCGCGAGCGTCCTCGAGCAGGCGAATCACCTTGGCGCGCGAGACGCCCAGCATGCCCGAGATCTGCTGCTGGGTGTAGCCCTCCATGTAGTAGTACCACGCCGCCTTGAGGACGAGCGGATATCCGGAATCGCTCACCATGTCACCTCCGAAGCGCTCGGCGAGTGGACAAATGTCACAAGCTTCTACAAAAGTACGACTTCTATATACCCTCTGCAGAATAGGCTGTCAATGGAGACGCCTGAGAAAACGGTGAAGGGTCGGCTCGCTCTGGTGGACAGCACGATATTGCCAAATCGGTATCTAAACTGGATTTTCTTCACACCGAGAAAAGCACTGCGCCTTGGGGGAGCACTCGTGCGCCGCCGATTTTACGCCCTGCCCGCCCTCGTCAACCCCAACACGAGAAAAGCTGAACAAACGTCCAAGACGTGAGCAATTTACCGTTCACCGTACACATATAACCGCTCGACCGTAGAAAGCTTCAGGGGCGCGCGACCAGCCGGTAAGGTCCCTGTTAATAGACGATGTCAGAATGCGCGATACGTGAGGAGTGGTGACATAGATGCCCAAGCCTATGGAGCCCGGTCGCGGCGCGGAGGAGCATGAGGGGCAGGGGCTGCCCACGGTGCTGCAGGAAAGAGAAACGCTTCTCTCCGTCCGAGACATCTACAAGTCATTCGGCTCGAACGACGTCCTCAAGGGCATCAGCCTCGACCTGTGCGCGGGCGAGGTCCTCGCCCTCATCGGTGGCAACGGTGCCGGCAAGTCGACGCTCATGAAGATCATCATGGGCATCTACAACCCGGACAGCGGCGAGGTGCTGATCGAGAACCAGAAGGTCGACGTCTCCAACCCCAAGGTCGCCCTCGAGCACAGCATCTACATGGTGCCCCAGGAGCCGATGCTGTTCCCCAACATGACCGTCCGTGAGAACGTGACCATCGGCTTCGAGGCCAAGCAGGCCGAGCTCGACCGCGAGCTCGAGGAGGTCATGAACGAGGTCGGCTGGCACCTCGACCCTGACCGCAAGGCCTCCACGCTCTCCATCGCCGAGCAGGGCATGGTCGAGATCCTGCGCGGCCTCATGCGCCACTCCAAGGTGCTCATCCTCGACGAGCCCACGAGCGCCCTCACCTTCGACGAGGTCAACGCGCTGTTCTCCTGCGTCGAGGAGCTGCGTAAGAAGGGCATCGGCATCATCTACATCACGCACCGCCTCGCCGAGGTCTTCCAGATCTCCGACAAGGTCTCCATCCTGCGCGACGGCATCGTCACCATGCAGGGGCCGACCAAGGACTTCACGCGCGAGGACCTGGTCAAGGGCCTGCTCCCCGACAACGCCGGTGGCGTCAAGCGTCGCGCCGAGGCCACGGCCCGCGAGATCGACTACACGGCCGTGCCCGTGCTGGAGCTCCAGAACTTCAGCGGCTACGGCTTCGCCGACGTGAACCTCAAGGTGTACCCGGGCGAGATCGTGGGCCTGGCCGGCGTCATCGGCGCGGGCCGCACCGAGATGGCCACCACCATCTTCGGTCGCGACAAGGTGCTCGGCGGCAAGGTCCTTCTCGACGGCAAGGACATCACGGGCCTCTCCACGCGCCGCGTCATCGCCGCGGGCGTCAACTACGTTCCCGAGGACCGCTTCCGTGACGGCCTCTTCCGCATCCGCGACGTCGAGGAGAACACCTCGAGCGCGCTTCTCGGCGGGGGCCTGGGGCGCTTCTTCTTCAACCAGAAGGAGGCCAACCGCGTGGCCCAGGGCTACGTGGACAGCTTCCGCACCAAGGTCACCAGCCTCTCGCAGGAGGTGGGCGGCCTCTCGGGCGGCAACCAGCAGAAGATCGTCATCGGGCGCGCCTTTGCCACCTCGCCGCGCCTCGTCATCCTCGACGAGCCCACGCGCGGTATCGACGCGGCTGCCCGCGGCGACGTCTACGCGGTCCTGCAGGAGCTGCGCAAGACCGGCGTCTCCATCCTGCTGATCTCCTCCGACATGGAGGAGGTCGTCGAGCTGGCCGACCGTGCGCTCACCATGTTCCAGGGCCGCATCAACGGCGAGTTCCTCAAGGGCGACATCACGCAGGACAACCTCATGTCCGCCTCCTTCGGCGTGGTCAAGGGGGCGAGAAGCGCATGACGTCTTGCTTTCCTACCAGCCGCGTTCTGACCATTGCGATTCTCGAGAGGGGGTGCGAGCCGTGCAGCAAGTGAAGAAGCTCCTGAAGGCGAGGGGTCTGACCAGCTTTCTGTTTCTGATCGCGCTCTTCGTGGTCGTGGGCACCATCAACCCGGCCTTCCTGAGCCCCGCTAACGTCTCCGCCTGCTTCAACACGTCCGTCGTCTACACGCTCATCGCCGTCGGCATGGCGTTCACGCTGCTCATCGGGGAGATCGACGTCTCCGTGGGCGCCAACCTCGGCCTCACCGCGGCCGTGGTGGGCAGCATGCTGCGCGACGGCCAGCCCCTCGTCCTCGCCTGCGCGGTGGGCATCCTCATCGGCGTGGCCATCGGCCTGATCAACGCCTGGGGCGTCGCGGTCATGAAGGCCCCGTCGCTCATCTTCACGCTCGGCACCAACGGCGTGCTGCGCGGCATCATCTACGTCTACACCAACGGCGCCTGGGTCGAGAACCTGCCCAAGGAGTTCAAGGACTTCTCCTCGGTCACGGCCGTCGGCGACCTCACCGTCTACTACTGCGTGACCGTGCTTCTGGTCATCGTCATCCACCTGCTGCTCACGCGGACGCGCCGCGGCCGCTACTTCGCCGCGGTGGGCGACAACGCCCAGGGCGCCACGCTCGTCGGCCTGCCCACGCTCAAGACCAAGGTCCTCGCCTACGTCATCTGCGGCGTCATGGCGGCCATCGGCGGCATCATCTTCTGCAGCCGCATCGGCTTCGTGACCCCGATGAGCGGTGACGGCTACGAGATGAAGGCCATCGCGGCCTGCGTGCTCGGCGGCGTCTCCCTGCTCGGCGGCGTTGGCACGGTGATCGGCTCCGCCATCGGTGCGGTCATCATGGCCTCGATCAGCTACCTGCTCGTCTTCATGGGCTTCTCGTCCAACTACGACAACGCCATCACCGGCGTCATCCTGATCGTGATCGTGGTTGCCGACGCCCTCATCCAGCACAGGTCCGTCGTCAAGAACCGTAGGGCAAGGCTGCTCGCGCGCGTCTCCTCCGAGGGCACCGCCGCACCCGAGCAGACTGCGGAAGGGGGTGAGGCATAGATGATGGAGAAGATCAAGGGCTTCCTCTCCCGTGGCCAGGCGAGCTGGAACATGATCCTCGTGGTCCTTCTCGTCCTCGAGTTCGTGATCTTTGGCGCCGCCAACGACAAGTTCCTGCGCCCGGCGCTGCTCTTCACCAGCCTCAACGACAGCCTCCCCACCTTCATGATCTCCATCTTCGTGACCATGGTCATGATTACGGGCGGCATCGACATCCAGGTGGCCTCGCTCATCGGACTCACGTCCATCACCATCGGCGTGGCCTGGCAGGACTTCGGGTTCTCCATCTGGGGGGCCGTGGCGCTCGCCGTCGTTCTCGTCCTGCTCTGCGGCGCGTTCTCGGGATTCCTGATCGCGTACTGTAGGGTCCAGGCAATGGTCGTCACGCTGGGCGGAAGCTTCCTGTACTCGGGCATCGCGCTTCTCATCTCCACGCTTTCCAGCACCGAGAGCTACCAGGGCATCAGCGGCTTCCCTGAGGAGTTCCGCTTCATAGCGAGCTTCAAGGTCTTCGACGTGATCCCGTTCCAGTTCGTCATCTATGGCGTGATGCTGGTCATCGCCTTCATCCTGCTGCACAAGACCAAGTACGGCCGCAGGGTGTTCCTCACCGGCGTCAACCAGAGCGCCGCGGAGTACTCGGGCATCAACACCCGTCGCGTGATTATGTCCACCTACGTGCTCTCCGCGCTCTCCGCCGCGATTGCCGGCATCGTGCTCACCGCGTACCTGGGCACGGCCAAGTCCGACCTCGGCGGCGACCTCACGATGGACATCGTCACCGCGGTGGTCCTGGGCGGCACGCTCTCCACGGGCGGCAAGGGCTCGATCATCGGCACGGCGCTTGCGTCGCTGTCCATCGCGCTGCTGCGCTTTGGCCTGCCCCTGTGCTTCGACGTGAGCACCCAGTATCTCGACATCCCCGTCGGCATCCTCCTGGTTGCCGTTATCGTGGGGCGCTCGGCCGCAACCAGCGGCATCAGCCCCAAGGCATGGCTTCGCTCGCTGCTTCCGGGAAAGAGCAGCGATAAGGTAAGTGTTGCGAGCAAGTAAGTAAGAAGTACGTGTACGGGAAAGGCAGTAGAAGGAGGAAGGTACTATGAGCAAGATGACACGTCGCAACTTCCTGAAGGTCGCGGGCGCTTCCGCCGCGGTCACGGGCCTCGCGCTGGCCGGCTGCGACAACGGCGGCACCGACGCTCCCGCCGAGGGCGACGGCGACGCTCCTGCCGAGGGCGGCTCCGTTGAGGGCCTGACGGTTGCGTTCATCCCCAAGGTCACGGGCAACGCGTTCTTCGAGTCCGCCAACAACGGCGCCCAGGAGTACTCCGAGGGCTGGGGCTTCACCGTCGACTACATCGGCGACTCCACCGCCGACGTTGCCGCGCAGGTCTCCGTCATCAACCAGGCCGTCGCCAACGGCGCTGACGCCATCTGCATCTCCACCGTCGACGCTAACGGCGTCTCCGACGCCCTCAAGAGCGCGACCGACGCCGGTGTCGTCGTCACCACGTGGGACTCCGACGCCAACCCCGAGGACCGCACCCTCATGGTCTCCCAGGGCACCCCGGCCATCCTCGGCCAGATGCTGATTGACCTCTCCGTCGCCGGCCTCGAGCAGCGCGGCGTCGACCCCAAGGCCGACGAGGTCACCTACGTGTGGCACTACTCCCAGGCCACCGTCACCGACCAGAACTCCTGGCAGGTCGCGGCCGAGGAGATCATCAAGGAGCAGTACCCCAACTGGGTGAACGTCCACGAGAACTACTACTCCAACCAGGACGCCGAGCAGGCCATCACCATCGGTGAGGCCGTCCTTGACGCCTACCCTGACATCGACCTCATCATCTGCAACGACTCTACCGCTCTCCCCGGCCAGCTCCAGGCCGCCGAGAACAAGGGCTACACGCAGGATGACATCACCATCACCGGCTTCGCGTCCCCGCAGTCGATCAAGTCCTACTGCGAGAACGGCACCATCTACAACTGGGGCCTGTGGGACTGCGCCGTCCAGGGCGCCATGGGCTGCTACGTTGCCGCCTACCTCGCCGCTGGCAACACGGTCAAGGTCGGCGACACCATCTCCATCCCGGAGATCGGCGACGTCACGGTTGAGGCCAACGACTCCATCGCCGAGGGCGCCACGACCGCCGAGACCAACAACGGCGTCGTGCTGCTCCCCGAGCGCCTGATCTTCACCTCGGAGAACATGAACGACTACAACTTCTAGTCTGCCTCCGACCCGGCCGGCGGCCTCGTCCCCAGGGGCCGCCGGCTCCCCATGCGGCAAACAGGACGGGCTCATTTGCCGCATGAAAATCTGTGAGAATGAACCCGTCCTGTTTTTCACATGTCCAGCGAAGAAAGGAAACACATGGCTGACCTCGACGGACTCAAGGTAGCGAAGAACTACCACGTGGACACGCCGTTCGCCAACTGCGAGGGCTTCTACGTCAAGGGTGCCAACAGCCTCGACTGGGGCATGAAGAAGCACCTCTCCAACATCTTTGACCCCAAGAGCGGCAACACCGTCATGTTCGCCTTCGACCACGGCTACTTCATGGGCTCCACGGCCGGCCTCGAGCGTCTTGACCTGCTGCTGCCCGAGCTTGCCCCGTACGTGGACTGCTTCATGGGCACCCGCGGTGCCATCCGTACCTGCGTGCCGCCCCAGATCACCAAGTCCGTGGCGCTGCGCTGCTCGTCCGGCTCCTCCATGCTGCAGGACGACCTCTCCCACGAGGTCATCGCGGTGGACATCGAGGACGCCATCCGCATGAACGCCGACTGCATGGCCGCCCAGGTCTTCATCGGCGGCGACGGCCAGCTCGAGAGCATCGACAACCTGAGCTACCTCATCAACGCGGGCTTCCGCTACTCCATCCCCACCCTCGGTGTCTGCGCCGTGGGCAAGGACATGGAGCGTACCGGCCGCTACTTCAAGCTCGCCACGCGCATCATCGCCGAGATGGGCTGCCAGATCGTGAAGACCTACGACTGCGAGGACTTCGAGGAGGTCGTGGCTGCCTGCCCCGTGCCGATTGTGGTCGCCGGCGGCAAGAAGCTCCCCGAGCGCGACGCCCTGGCCATGGCGTACAACGTCATCCAGAAGGGCGCCCGCGGCGTCGACATGGGCCGCAACATCTTCCAGAGCACGCACCCCATCGCGATGGCGCAGGCCGTCCGCATGATCGTGCACGAGGGTGCCACCGACGCCGAGGCCTGGGAGTTCTTCCAGGACGCGACGCACTAGCTCGCTGAGTGACGGACGTCCGCGCTCCCGCCTTCGCGGACGACCTCTCCTCCTCCCCAAGCGTTCGGGCCCGCCGCATTGCGCGACGGGCCCGAACGCGTTTCTATGTGCCGTTGTGAGGGTCGGCCAGGGCCGTGTGGGACCATGGCCGGGCGGAGCGGGCTAGCCCAGGACGAGCGCGCCCACGTAGACGAGGACGGACATGCACACAGCGAAGGCGAAGGCGTACTTGGCGATCTTGCCGAGGATCTCGCCGTCCTTGCCGTTGAGGCCGCAGGCGGCGCAGCCGATGGCGATGTTCTGCGGGCTGAGCATCTTGCCCGCGCTCACGCCGAGCGAGTTGGAGGCCACGAGCCAGGTCTCGTTGACGCCGATGGACTGGGCGGCCTGGAGCTGCACGTTGCCGAAGAGGACCTCGCTGGAGGTGCCCGAGCCGGTCACGAAGGTGCCCAGGGCGCCGAGCAGCGGGGCCACGAGCGGGTAGAGGGGGCCGAGCGCGGCCACGAAGAAGGCGGCGATGCTGCCGATCATTCCCGAGTAGCTCATGATCTTGGCGCAGGCCAGGACGCCGAGCATGGTGATGACGGTCTTGCTCATCTGCTTGCAGGTGTCAACGAAGACCTTGACCATCTCGCCCGCGGGACAGCGCTGGATGATGCCGCCCACGATGCCGCAGATCATGATGAGCACGCCCGGCGTGTTGACCCACGTGAAGGTAAGGGTGGCGTTGGGGTCGCCGGCGTAGATGTTGACGGTGCTCGTGAACTGCGAGAGCGGGTCGTGGATGAAGGGGAAGAGCTGGCTGGTGGCCAGCAGCACCACGAAGATGAGCGCGAAGGGCGACCACGCGCGCAGCTGGTCCGCGACGGACTCCGCGGGCGCGTCGTCCTTCTCGCTGTCCTGGGCGAGCAGGTACTCCTGCGGCACGGGGTGGTCCTTGGTGCGCAGGCAGAACACGAAGGTCACGGCCAGCGAGACCACGGCGGCAACGACGTCGGTGAGGGCCGGGCCGATGAAGCGCGCCGCAAAGACCTCGGGGATGGCAAACGAGAGGCCGGCCACGAGCGCGGCGGGAAGGGCGCCCTTGAGGGCCTTGGGGCCGCCGCCCACGATGCAGACCATGATGATCGGGCAGGCCACGACGAAGGGGAACACCTGGATGGCCTGCGTGAATGCGAGCTCAAACTGGTCGATGCCGGTGATGGAGGCGAGCGTGGTGGTGGGGATGCCGATGGAGCCGAACATCGTGGGCACGCCGTTTGCCACCAGGCAGGCGAGAATCGCGGTCACGGGGTTGATGCCGAGCGCCATGAGCATGCTGGCGGGAATGGCCACTGCGGTGCCGAAGCCGGCCATGCCCTCGAGGAAGCCGCCGAAGCACCAGCCTATGAGCAGCGTGAGCAGGCGCTTGTCGGCAGAGACCGAGCAGAGCATGCGCTTGATGGTCTCCATGGCGCCAGTGTGAACGGTGAGGTTGTAGGTGAACACCGCCGCGATGATGACGATGACGATGGGCCACAGCGCCATCGCGAAGCCCTCGAGCGCGGCGGTGGCCACGTTGACGAGGCTCATCTGCCAGCCGAGCATGGAGCAGGCGACGGCCACGACGAGCGCGCCGACGCTGGCGACGTAGGCCTCCATGTGCAGGCCGCAGAGCGCGATGACCAGCCAGATGATGGGCAGCAGCGCGAGGACGAACATACCAAAGAGCTCGAGCATGGTGACTCCCGGGGTCGCATGTGCAGACTATGCGACAGTGTAGCGCTTTCAGCATCTAAAACTCCGCTCGCTGGCCGTTTCTTGCCGTTGGCTGGGTTTGCGCTTGACAGCGGGAGGTCCCAAAGGTCGGGGACTAGGGGACGTCACACCACCTGGAAGATGAAAAAGTCCAGGTAATGGCTCTCGGGGAAGCCCCACAGGATGGGGTGGTCCGGGGCCTGCTGGCGCTCCTCGACCTGCTTGAGCTGCACGTTGGCCTGGTGCGCGGCCTCGGCGACCGCCTTGGCGAGAAGGTCGCGCGTCATGAAGTGGGAGCAGCTGCACGTGGCGAGGTAGCCGCCGCGCGGCAGCAGGCGCAGGGCCTCGTAGTTGATTTCGCGGTAGCCGCGCGCGGCGTGGGAGACCGTCCCGCGGCTCTTGGTGAAGGCCGGCGGGTCCAGGACAATGAGGTCGAACGGGCCGCCCTCCTCGCGCAGGCGCGCGCGGTCGCGCGCGAGCTCGGGCAGGTAGTCGAGGACGTTTGCGCAGGTGAAGGCCATGCGGTCGTCGAGGCCGTTCAGGCGGGCGTTCTCGCCGGCGAGGTCGATGGCGGTCTGGCTCACGTCCACGCAGCGCACGAGCTCGGCGCCTCCCGCCGCCGCGTTGAGTCCGAAGGGGCCCACGTGGCAGAAGCAGTCGAGCACGCGCCGCCCGGCCGCGAGCTCGCGCACGGCGCGGCGGTTGTACTTCTGGTCGAGGAAG
>ENA-OPAH01002417-OPAH01002417.1-human-gut-metagenome-genome-assembly--contig:-NODE-2417-length-10572-cov-2.659409_pt1 | contig 10572 bp, 10 predicted proteins | sample MGYA00241050_ERZ501416 | MGnify/ENA primary metagenome ERZ501416 (study PRJEB25962, sample SAMEA2042632) | human gut metagenome | biome: human gut; feature: human-associated habitat; material: faeces... | reverse complement strand
CTGTAATATGAAGGTAGCTGAAAAGTATGATGAACAGGGTCAGAAGAAAGGTATATTAAGGATTATAGACTTTAAGTTCCTTTTAAGATGTGCAGCGGCACTTACAATTGATACATTACTTGTAAATGTATTACTTGGAACTTACTGGTGCAGTATAATGTATGGAAAGGGCTTCGCATTTTACTTATCAATACGTTTTGCTAAGAATATGATACAGCTTCCAATTAACATTATACTGACATATTATGTATTAGGATTTATTAAATACATTAATAATAAAATTTATGAATAAAAATATGTTGATAAAAGAATATTAATGGACAGTACATCAGCACGGAAAGGAAGAAAGTTATGTCAAAGATAATGATAGCATCAGATATTCACGGTTCTGCATATTATTGCAGATTAATGTTAGACAGATTCAAGGAGGAGAACGCAGAAAGATTAGTTCTTCTTGGAGATATACTCTATCACGGACCAAGAAATGATCTTCCTAAAGAATATGCTCCCAAAGAAGTTATCGCAATGCTTAATCCCCTGCGCAATAAGATAATATGTGTAAGAGGTAATTGTGATACAGAGGTTGACCAGATGGTGCTTGATTTTAATGTGTTATGCGAACAGGCATATGTTAATTTTAATGGCCGTTCAATAGTATTAGCACACGGACACAAGCTTGATGAAAAGAATATTCCGGCGTTAAATGATGGCGATATCCTTTTATGCGGACATACACACGTTCCAAAGTGTGAAAAGAGAGATGGATATATATATATGAACCCAGGTTCAGTATCTATCCCTAAGGAGAACTCAGCTCACAGCTATATGATACTTGATGATAAGTTCTACTGGAAAGACCTTGATGGTAATGTATATATGGAACAGAAATATTAAACTATAACAGCCTTTTAATAATTCTTTATATATTTTTAATTGCTTTTGCAAAAGTATATGATAGAGTATTATTTGATGATAATTATTGAGAAATGTGAAAGGCTGGATTGTTTATGAATGGTTTCAAGGATAAATTTGCAAGATTTATGTATGGAAGATATGGCATGGATCAATTGTCAAGAAATTTATCTTTAATATGTCTTGTGTTACTGGTTATAACAATGTTTAGCAGAAGCAATGTATTATATGCCATAGCACTTGCAGGAATAATATATACATATTTTAGGGTATTTTCGCGTAATATATCTAAAAGAAGCGAAGAGAATGAGAAATACCTGTCTTTCCATTATAAAGTAGTGGGAAAGATTAACAGAATTAAATATAGAATTAAAGACAATAAGACACATAAGATATTTAAGTGTCCAAGTTGTTCACAGAAGATAAGGGTGCCTAGAGGAAAAGGCAGGATAAGTATTAAATGTCCAAAGTGCAGAATAGAATTTATTAAGAAGACCTGATTTAAAGTGTAAAGACTTGAATCAGGTCTTTACTTATATTCTGGTGAATATAATTAATGGAATATAGTGAAAGAATTGCCAGCAGCATTATTGTAGAAGAAAAATGGCAATTATTTATCTATTGTAATGCCGGACGATTTGAATATGAACCAGAAGCTTGAAAATATATTGAATGTATCTTTAGATGCCACAGAAGACGAATTAAGAAAAGCTGACAGCCTTAGTACAGGTTATAACTGGCGTGATAATACATGGGAGATAATAGTTAAATATTCAGGAAGTCTTGAGAGTATACGAAACAGATATAACGTATATATCAAAGAGCTTCTTAATTATTATGCAATTATAGTGGCTGATAAAGCTACAATAGAACTTATATCGCAGGAAGATGTCATAGATTATGTGGAAAAGCCTAAGAGTCTTTATTATCAGATAGAACGCACTAAGACAGCCGCATGTGTAGGAAGCGTGAGGGCGGATGGGAACATTTTATCAGGAAAAGGTGTTATTGTCGGAGTGATTGATACAGGGATAGATATATTTGATAATGCTTTCAGGAATTCTGATGGGACTACAAGAATACTTAACATATATGACCAGACGACAGGTGAGAAATACGATAAACAGTCGATTGATGAGTATATAAGGCTTAATGAGGATTTATCAGGCGGTACATTTTCTTATGATAATGCTCCAGGGGTTGATAACATAATGCATGGAACGGATGTTTCGTATATAGCGGCAGGCAGTTTGGGCGTTGCTTACGAGGCTGATATTATAGCAGTTAAAATGGGATATTCTATTAATAACCAGTTTCCAAGGACAACAAGCCTTATGGATGCAATTGATTATATTATAAGAAAAGCAATTGAATACAGAAAGCCTGTGGCAGTTAATATAAGTTATGGCTGTAATTATGGTGCACATAATGGTAATACGTTATTAGAGAGCTTTATTGATGATATATCCAAAAGCTACAGGTGTGTTATATGTGTAGGGAGTGGCAATGAAGCAGATAAAGCGATACATTTTGGGGGGATTATTAATACCGGACAGGTACAGACAGCGTATCTTAGTGTTGGTGAATATCAGAGTGCTATAGATATCCAGATATGGAAGAATTACTGGGATACAATTGATGTAATGTTAATCAATCCGCGTGGCGAACAGATTGGAATAATAACTGAGGGGAGAATTAACAGGTATGAAACATACAATACTGAGATTATAACATTGCTTGGTGAACCATCTCCATATAATATATATCAGGAAATATATATTAATCTTATTCCAAAGACTGATTATATATTATCAGGTATATGGCAGATAGTGTTGATGGCAGGAAGTATAAGGGCAGGTGAATATAATATATGGCTTCCGTCAAGTCAGGCACTTGGTTATGCAACAGCATTTAATAATCCTACAGCTGATGGGACGATTACAATACCTGCAACGGCAAGAAACTGTATAGCAGTTGGGGCGTATAATGCATACACGAATTCTTATGCAGCATTTTCGGGACGGGGATTTGATAATAGCATAAGAAATGTTAATGCAGGGGTTAAGCCGGATATCACAGCACCAGGTGTCGATATAAGTATTGCAAGGCAGAGGGGGAATGATATTACATATAGAAATGTTACAGGCACATCTTATGCAGTTCCGGTTGTTACAGGTGCGGCGGCACTTCTTATGCAGTGGGGAATAGTTATGGGCAATGACAGGTTTATGTATGGCGAGAAATTAAAGGCAGCTCTTATTGATGGTTCTAAGCCAGTAGGACTTGTTGGGATTACACGAAACGATAATCAGCCAGACCCGCGTACAGGCTGGGGAGCGGTGTGTCTTAAGAATACGCTTAATAAAATTTTATAAATCATCTTGAAATTCATACAAACATTGTGGTATAGTATGTTTATATGAATGAGAAATATAATAAGTCCATTGTACTTAAGACTGTTATATTTAAGAATGGAGGATTTAGATGAAGATATCAACAAAAGGCAGATATGCATTAAGGGTTATGATAGATTTAGCAGAACACGATAATGGCGAATATATAACACTTATGGATATAGCTGAAAGACAAGGAATTTCAGAGAAATATTTAGAATCAATTGTTTCTTTATTAAGCAAGAATGATTTTCTTATATCATTAAGAGGAAAGGGTGGTGGATATAAGCTTTCAAGGCGTCCAGAGGAATACACAGTATTAAGCGTATTACAGTGTACAGAAGGTTCTTTAGCACCTGTTGCCTGTCTTGAGAGCAAGCCTAATAAGTGTCCTAAGCTTGAAGAGTGCAAGACAATTACTATGTGGGAGAATTTTGAGAAGACAATCAATGATTACTTTAACAAGATAACAATAGCAGACCTTATTAATTCTGGTAATGGAATTGATAACTATGTTATTTAATATATATGCCAGAATGTCACTTGAGTGCCAGTCTGGCATATTTTATGTAATAGCAGGCTTTATCTGTTATAGATAATAAATGTCTTGACGTATTTATTATCTTTCGGACAGGGCTTATCTATGGGGAAAAAAAGCCACCAGCACCGCCGCAGGCACAGCATATGCCAATACATTTTGCAGCAGAAGCAATATCAAAGCCAGATTAATGGCAACAGAGATAACACATAAAATGCAGAAGTATATAATACCATAGAGTATTCCCCATATAAGACGGTTGCATTTTCTTATGTGTCCTAATATAAGTCCACCGGCAAATGTGCTGATACCATAGGCGGCAGTAATACATATGCTTATTATGTTATTGCTAAGTGACATTTTATACATACATATAGATATAATTATCAGTAAAGCAATTGTTATAATGTAACCCGCTATTAAGGTCTTTAGTATTCCAATTAATTTGTTCATACAGCATTTCCAATCTATATATATTCTTTACAAGCTTATGTCCATATATTTGATAATATTCATTCAACTTGACATCTGTATTATTAATACTGTAATATATTAAAATATAACACACAAATTAAAGTGTTGTATATAAATATTATTTTATAAAAAGAATGGAGGAATAATTCCTTGGATACGGACAGTTATATTCAACTTATAACTATTATTATTTTATTATTTCTTTCGGCATTTTTCTCGTCAGCTGAGACATCATTTATGACTGTAAGCAAGATGAAAATTCGTTCGCTTATGGATGAGGGCAACAAACGTGCAGCTTTAGTTGCTAAGATTATAGATGATTCTGGAAAGCTGCTAAGTGCCGTACTTATAGGTAATAACATTGTTAATATTTCCTGCTCAGCACTTGTTACTACATTTACAATAAAGGTATGGGGAAGCTATGCTACAGGAATAGCAACTGGTGTTCTTACACTTTTCGTTCTTTTATTCGGAGAAATAACCCCAAAGAATCTTGCTACATATTATTCTGTTAAGCTTACATTATTATATGCACCAATTATATATGGTCTTATGGTTATATTGACACCAGTGATATTTATAGTTGATCATCTTGCTGGCGGAGTATTAAGAATATTTGGTATTAAATCTAATGATAAGAATTCAACTATTACTGAGGAAGAGCTTCGTACAATAGTAAAGGTAAGCCATGAAGAAGGAATTATCGAGAAAGATGAAAGACAGATTATTGATAATCTGTTTGACTTTGGAGATACAAGCGTTAAAGACGTTATGATTCCAAGAATTGATATGACAGTTGCAGATGTTAATTCATCTTATGAAGATATAATTACATTATTTAAAAGTACAATGTATACAAGAATACCGATATACGAGAATGATTCAGATAATGTAATCGGCATACTTAATATTAAAGATTTGATAGTCGGTGATAAAAAAGACGAAACCTTTAATATAAGAGATATAATGAGAAAACCATTTTTTACATACGAACATAAGAATACATCTGAGCTGTTTAAAGAAATGCAGCTTAACAGATACAGTATTGCAATTGTTCTTGATGAATACGGACAGATAGCTGGTATGATAACAACTGAGGATTTGCTTGAGGAAATTGTTGGTGAAATCAGAGATGAGTATGATACAGATGAGAAAGACGATATGACTAAGATAAGGGATAATACATATCGAATTAATGCATCGTGCAAGCTTGATGACATTAATAGTGAGCTTGGAACTAAGTTGTACTCACAGGATAATGACTCGCTTGGTGGATTTATATCAGAAAAGCTTGACAGAATACCTAAAGCCGGGGATAAGCTGACAATTGATAATGTATGGCTGTTTGTTGAACGTTCTTCGGTAAACAGGGCAGAGTCAGTTATATTAAAGATACAGCCGGATAATAAAGACACTAATGACAGATAATATAATGAACACCAAAGTGTTAATCTTAAAAGCTCTTTGTGGAACTTTATATGCACTGAAAGGCTGCACAAGAATTGCTGGATATTATAACAAAGTCAGAAAATATCATATCAGAGGCTTAGTACACTGATATGAATATAATTAATATACTTATAGAAGAATGTGATTAAGTAAATGCTTAGTCACATTTTTTGTTGTATATTTTTATTTCATATTTTGTTGTGTATTCAAGCATTATATAAAAAACGATGCAACATTTTATTTCAAAATGTTGCATCCATTATTAATATCTTATTCTTATTTACATATTCTATATCGTCTATTTTTCATATTACTTTACCCCTTTTTATAAAAAAATTGACTTTTTTAGAAACTTTTCAAAGATTAACCTTTAAAAATACAGAATCTTTATCGTCCTGCTTAATTCCTAAGTATCTTTTAGTTATCTCATAAGATGAATGGTTATAGATATCCATAAGAATTGCAGGAGGTGTTCCACATTTCCAAGCATAATACCCGAAGGTTTTACGCATTGAATGGCAGCTTATTCCGTTTTCAAGATTAAGAATATCAGCCGCGTGTTTGATAATACGGAATGCCTGCGAACGGCTTAATGCAGTATTATTGTATCTCCCTGGGAATATATACCCCTCCCCTGTTACGTCATCAAGGCTCTCCATATACCTAGATAACCCTTTTCTTGTGCTTTTGTTAATTGCTATCCGTGTCTCCTTACCAGTCTTTTTCTCGGTTGTTACGAGATGCTTCCTAAAATGTTTTTCCTTGATGTCATAGACATCTTTCCATCGTAATTCGAGCAAATCACTAATTCTTAATGCTGAATTTACCCCTAAACATATAAGGGCATAGTTTCTTAAGTTGGGCTCATTATCCAGATAAAATCTGCGAAATGCTTCCAGCTCATCAATATTTCTTATCGGTTGTGCTGTGCTCATATTTATACCTCCATTCACCATATAGCATACAACATTTGATGCAACATTTTGAAATAATTTGTTGCATATACAAGGAGGTTAATGTGCTTAAGCTCACAATCAAACCCGGCGAGTACATCAACATCGGTGATGATGTAAGGGTTATCTATTCAGGAGGCTCAGAAGGGAACATTCATCTTTTAATAGATGCCCCAAGGGAACTCAACATTGTAAGAAGCAAGGTTCTTGCAAGAAATACTGCCAATTCGGACAAGAAGGAGTCCCGCTATATATCTCCATATTATGCGGAACGCGGACTTTCTCCGGAAACACTTTCTAAAATCCGCAGGCTTATAAGGGAAGATAAGAAGATGAATAAGCAGGTTGTAGATAGGAAAGGGGACATCAGTCAGGATAATATACAGGGTTAGCATGGTAACACTGTTTATTATATATGCGTATTAACTGTTAAGGCTGATGCCAGCAGTTCTAATACATTCCCGGTAAGGGAGATGGGAACGGATTCCCAAACAAATATTATATTTTACACGGAGGTACACACTATGGTAGTACAACACAATATGTCAGCTATGAATGCTAACAGAATGTTAAGCGGAGTTTCATCTGCACAGTCAAAATCAACAGAGAAGTTATCATCAGGTTACAGAATCAATCGTGCCGCAGATGATGCTGCTGGACTTTCAATTTCAGAGAAGATGAGAGGTCAGATTAGAGGTCTTAATCAGGCTTCAACAAATGCTCAGGATGGTATTTCACTTATCCAGACAGCTGAAGGTGCTTTAAATGAATCACACTCAATCCTTCAGAGAATGAGAGAGCTTGCAGTACAGGCTTCAAATGGTACAGAAACAGATGACGATAGAGAAGCAGTACAGAACGAAATCGAACAGCTTCAGAGTGAATTAACAAGAATCTCTGATACAACAGAATTCAATACTATGAAGTTACTTGATGGTTCTCGTTCAGGTAGTAAGGTAAGTGCTTCTGTAAGTAAGACAGCGGAAAATAATCTTACAACCGTAGATGCTACAGCACAGGTTAACACATCAGCAGCTGTTACTAAGGTTGGTGATGATGCCGACTCAACAATTTCAGTAACTATATTAGATAAGAATGGTAATACATCAACAACAAGTGTTACTGTACATTATGATAAGACAAGTGGTAAGTATTCTGTTGATGGAAAAGATTTATCTGTTACAGATACAGCAGGTAGTAGTGCGACAGCGCCAAAGTCAGGTTTAGCTTTTGCAGAAGCTTTATCTAATACAGCTTTAGCTGACTCATATGATATTACATCAGGAACTAATGGAGAGCTTGTGTTTACAGCAAAAGAAAAGGGAGCTACAGCTGATGCTATATTAGTATCACAGGATGGTGGAGCTGCAGCTTCTACAACAAAGACAAATAATACAGGAACAGACTCTTACCAGCAGTTAGCATCTGGTATAGGTGCATATGATGGAACAGGTAATATCGAAGATAAAATATTTACAGTTAATGGAGAGAAGTTTGCATATGTTACTGACCCATCTAAGTTAGGTGATGATTATAAAGATGTAAATTATGTAAAGACAACTGGTACAAATGGAGCAATTGCAGCTGCAGATGCAGATACAATGGCTAAGTTAATAAATTCTAAGACAGGAATTGCTGCGGAACAGGATGCTAATGCTAATACAACTGTTAATTTAAAGGCAGGTACATCTAATACAGGTAATGGTATTAAGCTTCAGATTGGTGCTAACGAAGGTCAGACAATGAGCTTTACACTTGATGATATGAGTGCTGATGCACTTGGTGTAGGTGGAAAGAGCGTTGACTTAAGTACTCAGGATTCAGCTAAGACAGCTACAACAGCTATTGATGCAGCTATCAAGAAGGTATCTGCTTCAAGAGGTAAGATGGGTGCTGTTCAGAACAGACTTGAGCATACAATCAACAACCTTGATACAGCAGCTGAGAACCTTCAGACAGCTGAGTCACGTATCCGTGATACAGATATGGCTGAAGAAATGGTTAACTACAGTAAGAACAACATCTTAGCTCAGGCTGGACAGTCTATGCTTGCACAGGCTAATCAGTCTAACCAGGGTGTTCTTACACTTCTTCAGTAATCAATTAGCGTATTACTACTAGGTTAACCAAGATGAAATAAAAAGCCTAAATAATCAAAATTTCAAAATTGGATTATTAAAAAATTATATAAAAACAACCCCGCAATATGTTCCATGCACATATGTTGGGGTTGTTTTTGTATTAATAATTCTTTACAGCGTTGACAGCTTCATCTTTGGATAGCTGGTAGTCTTCAATGAGTTTATTAACAGTGTCATCATCTGATAGGTTCATATCTTTACATAGTTTTATAAAAGCATTGATACCTTTAGTAAGTTCAAGTTGTCTACCTTCGGCAATACCCAACTGCCTACCTTCTTCCTTAACAATTTCAAGATGTCCTTCCTCGTCATATTCATAAATACTCACAGTAATCACTTCCTCCCTGTGATTTCTAAAAAATTCCGACAATACATTTTCAGCAATACATTCATCAACCGCCTCAGTAACAGCAGTACGGATATCAATCTTCTCAACATCGGTCTTAACACGTACTTTATTAACAAATGTCATATAGTCTTTAAGAGTTTCGCATTTAGAAAGAAATTCAGAGCTATATGTATGCATATTAGAATTATCATTAATATTAGAATTAAAAGTACGGGATTTATTCCCCTCATTATTAGCAGTGTTAATATTAATAACTCTTACCATAAGCTCCAGCTCCGGATAATCTATTTTCTTCTCATACATATCCGATAATCGAAGAATACTCTCTGCCGCGAGTGGTTGTTTTCCATTATAAAATGTAACGAAATGCGGTACTGGAATTTTAAGCAGTGTACTCCTGTGCAAATCACTATTGGTATACATCTGCCTGTACACATCAGATAAATAGTGCAGAAATCGCAACGGCATATTTGGATTGCGGCTTGACTGCTGTTCAAACATATACAAATCCTGCCCGAATACAAATGAAGCATCATTTTTATACTTCATATACACACCACCCTTAAGAGTAGTAACAGTTAAATCATCTACATTAGTATAATTCGTGTCGTTCAAACCATTATAAAGGTCAAGAAGATTATTCTTATCCCTGTATAACAGGCAGAATACATTATCCTTATACTGCCTTATAGCCGCTGATTGGTTTCTGTTAGTATCCACATTTATTGTTTCGGATGTTTTTCTAACAGTATCCGGCTTTATTGTAATTGATGGCTGACTGCCAGTCATTGCATTTATACCGCTGTCTGCTGAATATACAGCCTGTGTAGTATTGTCTGTAATATTATTGATATTTTTCATAAGTTCTCCAATCTGTGGTAATGATGTTTGATAGCATAGCCATTAACATTCAACTACAACACAATATTGAAGAAACAATAAAAATATCTATCTATGTCTATATTCTATCATTGGGAAAAAGTTATGACAAGAAGAACAATATTGTTATTTGTGCTGGCTATGCACTAGATAATTAAGACTAATGATATATCATTATAATAAAATATTACGCGTAATATATATTATATATAACATACATACAATACAAATGCAATACTAAAAAGATGAAAAATAAAAAAAGGAAATTATCTGTTTTTGTTGAATATTTAAAAAGTAGGCAGTTTTTTGGCGTTTGTATGCGTGATTATGTATTGCGCAGAAATGAGGGTGAAGTATGAATATCAGAGAACAGCAGGAGAGCAGAGAACACGAGTATATGAGTCCATATGCCAGTTTCAGTGATGAATCAAGGGGCAGGGATAAGCCAGAGCCACAGTGCGATATGCGCACGATTTATCAAAGG
>ENA-OPAH01002415-OPAH01002415.1-human-gut-metagenome-genome-assembly--contig:-NODE-2415-length-10577-cov-2.713362_pt1 | contig 10577 bp, 9 predicted proteins | sample MGYA00241050_ERZ501416 | MGnify/ENA primary metagenome ERZ501416 (study PRJEB25962, sample SAMEA2042632) | human gut metagenome | biome: human gut; feature: human-associated habitat; material: faeces... | reverse complement strand
CCGCTCAGATGGGTAACTAAGAAATATTTCTTGGTACAGATAAGGCAAGAGAATATAGCATTTTTTAGTTCAATATTTGATTGAAATAATAAGACATCATTGTTTGCTAAGATGTAGACGATGATGTCTTTTTGCTTCCTGTAATTTAGAAAAGAAAAGTTTGTGATGAGTGGGTACAAACACGTGGGTATCAAGCGTGCGTATTTGGCACGCCGATACCCTTACGCGTTTGTTTAACGGGAGTGCCCACGAATCGCAAACTTTTCTTTCTAAACTACGGAAACAAAAAACATCCACCTATCATTGAACTATTCCAGCAAATATGCTACAATTTATATATATCATACATTATAAATGAGGGGCATGGATAAAAAGCGCATGGATGAGAAGGAACGATACCAAAAAGCTGAGGCTTTTGCAACAGAAAAACATAAGGGGCAGTTCCGCATTGGCGGCGAACCGTATATTATGCATCCTTTAGCGGTGGCGGAAATCGTGAGAAATCAAGGCTATGGGATGGACTACCAGATTACAGCTTTATTTCATGATTTGTTAGAGGACACCGATGCGACCGAAGAGGAGATTGTTGATCTTGGTGGTGCGCGGGTGTTAGAAGCGGTGCGCCTTTTGACAAAACAGGAAGGATATGTCATGGCTGAATATGTGGCAGGAATCCGCACAAACCCAATTGCATTTGTTGTGAAAGCGGCTGACCGGTTACATAATTTGAGAACCGCTTTTTGTACGGATGAGGCGTTTCGGAGAGCGTATGTTTTGGAAACGCGGCAGTGGTATATGGATTTCTCGGATGAAATTAAAGAGGCGGCAGAAAAGCTCGCAAAAACAGTCCCTGATTTCACAAAAACAGACAGCGTAAGTGTAGACAAATGAGAAAAAAACATGTGGAAATATTTTTATAATATGATATAATATGAATAAGTGTGTGCAAAGTACGGAAAGGAGAAGCCATATGTTTGAAAATGGGAGAAAAACGATTGGTGTAATTCTTTGTGATGTGTCATCACATTATCAGGAACAAATCTGCCAGACGTTGTCGATGTATGCAAAAGAGGCAGATTATAATTTGGCGTATTTTACATTTTTTTCGTGCTATGGAACCGAAATAACAAGAAATGGCAGAGGAGAAGCAAATATTGTTCACTTGATTCCGTTTGAGGAATTGGATGCTATTATTTTATGCCACGATACTTTGGGGAATAAACCGGCGCTTGATTATGTAGTTGACAGTATTGAGAAAAAATGTGACTGCCCGGTTGTTACACTGCGTCATGACTTAAAGGATTACCCAGCGGTGCTAGTGAATCAAGAACACCGTATAGAAGATTTGGTGTATCATTTTGTGGATGAACACCATAAAACGAAAATTGCATTTATGTCGGGACCGTTTGACCATCCGGATACGATTACGAGACTGGCTGATTATAAACGGGCTTTGGCAAACCGTGGGATTCCATTTGATGAACGCATGGTATATGAAGGGGATTATTGGACGAAGAAAGCGAAAGAAGCAGCCGATTACTTTACGATGGAACTGGCTGAAAAACCGGAAGTAATTGTGTGCGCAAATGATTATATGGCAAGTTCTTTAATGAATGAACTGATTGCTAAAGGTTTTCTGGTACCGGATGACATTGCCGTTTCCGGCTTTGACAATATATGGGAATCTTCGATTACCCTCCCACCGATTACGACAGTTTCTGTGCCGGTTCATGATATGGTGAAACAGGCGGTTGGGCTTATTGAAGCCATGTGGCGTGGCGAAACAGTACCGCAGAAAAGTTATGTGAATTCCGAAGTTATTTTCCGTAATTCCTGTGGCTGTGAGATATTTAATATGCAGTCGATGTTAGCCAAACGTGTTCGTCAGATGAATGAATACCAGAGTATTATGGAGTCAAATCAGAGTAACACATATATGTTTATTGATTTGTCAGATCTTGATCATGTGGACGGCATTGAAAAGTCACTCCGTATAGGTGCGAATGACCATATTGACAGTTTTTTTATCTGCTTAGGTGAAGGACGCGGTGAGCAGTATCCGAAATACTGTTCTCCGGCAAACGGCTTTGCTAAGAAGAGTAAAGTTGTTGGCGGTTTGTTTCATAAAAGAGCCTGTGTGTTTGATGTATTTGAAACTTCACGTCTTTTGCCAAAAGATGTATCAGAAGATAAACCGATGATTTATTATTTCTTCCCGATTCATAACAACCAGTTTTCTTATGGTTACCTGGCTGTGTCTTATGAGGACAATTACAGCACAAATAAGACATTTAATAACTGGCTTGCAATTCTTGGCAATGCGCTAGAGATGATTCGCATTAAACAGAAAAATCAGGGACTTCTTCAGGAATTGAACAATTTATATGTCCATGATGCACTGACCGGTTTATACAACCGGAGAGGATTTGATTCCGTTTCCCTTGAAAAATATAAAAGGGCGAAAAAGGAGAAGAAGTCATTTGTAATATTTGCTATTGATATGGATAATCTGAAAGTGGTCAATGACCGTTTTGGACATATGAATGGAGATTTGGCACTGCGGACAATTGGTGAGGCGATGCAGGCAGTGGCAGGAAAAGAAGATGCTTGTGCCCGTGTCGGCGGCGATGAATATAATGTCGTTGGAATTGGTTATACAGAAGATATGGCAGAGCAGTTTGTAAAGGATTTTAATGGGTATCTGGCAGACTTTAATGAAGAGAGTGAACTACCGTATCTGGTAAAGGCAAGTGTTGGTTACTGTCTTTTGGAATCCGAAAAGGAGAGAGACTTAGAGGACTGCGTGAATGCGGCAGATGGTAAATTGTATGAGTATAAGCGCGATAAGAAGAAAAAGAAATTAGATAACGTGCTGCGAGAAATGGAAGGATAAGGAGGTCGCTGTTAGGTGACAGGAAATACAGTTCATGCAGCGGAGGCTGCTTATCGGAAGAAAAGGGTAAAGCGAATTAAGAAAATTATTGTAGGGACAGCTATTGTACTTTTGTTACTGCCTACGATAATGTGTTTGTTTTTATTAGTGAAGGTTCATTCACTGGAAAAGCAGATTGAGACGATTACCAAGGTGTCGGATTCGGGTGTTGTTAAAGCACAGGAAAAAGAGGTGAAGACAACGAAAGCGCCAAAAAAAGCGTCGACTGCCGAGCCAACGATAAAACCAACGGATGATACAACTACAAAAAAGGTTTATCTGACTTTTGATGATGGTCCGGGAAGTCAGACGGGGAAAATTTTGGATATACTGAAAAAGAACCATGTGAAAGCAACTTTTTTTGTGACAGGAAAAGAGGACGCTTCGTCGAAGAAAATATATCAGCGGATTGTAAAAGAAGGCCACACGTTAGCAATGCATTCTTATTCACACATTCAGGATGTGATTTATGATTCTAAAGAGGCTTTTGAGAAAGATTTAAAGCAAATCAACCGTTGCTTATATGAAGCAACCGGAGTACACACGAAGTTTTATCGTTTTCCGGGAGGAAGCAGTACGCAGAATACATCACTTTCAATCCAGAATTTTATTGATGTGTTAAAGAAAAACCATTATCTGTATTTAGACTGGAATGTTATCAGTCCTGATATCAATAATGCAAATGCCACAAAAGAACAAGTGGTAACCGGCGTTATGCAGGGCGTTGATGCATATGATACAGCAGTTGTACTTATGTATGATGTGGCAGACAAACCGATGACGGTAAAAGCACTGCCATCTATTATAAAACAAATTAAAGCTAAAAATTATGAATTGTTGCCGGTGGATGAGTCGATGATACTCATTCAGCACAACAATGGAAATCAGGAGGAAGGAAAATGAGTTTTTTTAAGGACTTAAAAGAGGATATTGCTCAGTCCGTGAATGAGTTGACAGAGAGTCTGGATGAAAATCTGACAGTGGATGATGAGAAAACAAAAGAGACAGTTCCGATGAGTGAATTGACAACCGATTTTCCGCCGGAAGAACCGACAGAAGAGGTTCCGGAATTAGTTGTTGAAAATAGTGAGACGGAAGAAAATGAAATTGCGGTGGCTGCAGAGCCGGAAGAAGTAATAGAGGAACCTGTGGAAGCACCGGTGGAAGAAGTAGTAGATGAGCCGGAGGAAATTGAAGAACCGGTTGAAGATTACGAGGAGGAAGACGTCATGAACGAAGAAGTAATGGAAGAAGCAATGGAAGAAGCAAGCATTGATAATACAACGGTGGAAGAGGTGGAAGATGATGCACAGGAAGTTACCGTAATTACGAAAGGAACAACCATTAACGGTGGCATAAAATCCGATACATCTCTCGTTGTAAAAGGTACCATTGAAGGTGATGTAGAATGTGAGGGCAAATTAACAATTACCGGTAAAGTAGCAGGTAATACAATTGCTTCCGAAATTTATGTGAATACACCAAGACTGGAAGGTGATATTAACAGCCGTGGTATTGTAAAAATTGACGTAGGAACAGTCGTAATCGGTAGTATTAGCTGCACTTCCGTACTGGTTGCCGGTGCAGTAAAAGGAAACATTGAAGTAAATGGTCCTGTTATCGTGGATTCTACAGCGGTAGTGAAAGGTGATATTAAAGCAAAATCCATTCAGATTAACAGTGGAGCTGTTATTGATGGACATTGCTCTTTGGCATATGCCGATGTGGATTTGGATTCATTCTTTGAATAAGAAATATAACAGGAGGCTATTTCGCAATGAGCAAATATAAAAGAGTATTATTGAAATTAAGCGGTGAGGCTTTGGCAGGAGACAAGGGGACCGGTTTTGACGAGGCAACCTGTGTACCGGTTGCAAAACAGATTAAAGATTTGGTGGATGCCGGAACTGAAGTTGCCATTGTAATCGGTGGCGGAAACTTCTGGCGCGGACGTTCCAGTGAGACGATAGACCGCACCAAAGCAGACCAGATTGGTATGATGGCTACGGTTATGAACTGCATTTATATGTCAGAAATCTGTCGTTCCGTAGGACTTATGACACAAGTATTAACACCATTTTCCTGTGGTTCTTTTACGAAGTTATTTTCCAAAGACCGCGTCAACAAATATCTCGGCAAAGGAATGGTAGTATTCTTTGCCGGTGGAACCGGACATCCGTATTTTTCAACCGATACCGCAACGGCACTTCGTGCGATTGAAATTGATGCCGATATTATTCTCGCAGCGAAATCCATTGATGGTGTATATGATTCCGACCCGGCAGTAAATCCGGATGCGAAAAAGTATGATTCAATGCAGATGGCAGATATTGTTGACAACAAACTCGGTGTTGTAGATTTGGCGGCCGCCGTGCTTTGTCTGGAAAATAAAATGCCAATGCTGATTTTTGGTCTGAATGAAGAAAACAGTATTGCAAACGCCGTAGCAGGAAAGAGCAACGGTACGATTATTACTGTGGATTAATGGAGGTTAAACAGTCATGGAATTAAATCAATATGAAGAGAAGATGAAAAAGTCACTTGCTAATTTGGAAGAAGAATATGGTGCAATTCGTGCCGGACGTGCAAATCCAAGAATTTTGGATCGTATTCAGGTAGATTATTATGGAACACCGACTTCCTTGCAGGGCGTTGCCAATATTTCCGTACCGGAAGCCCGCATGATTCAGATTCAGCCGTGGGATGCCGGTCTTATTAAAGATATCGAGAAAGCAATTTTGGCTTCTGATTTGGGACTTACACCGGCAAACGATGGAAAAGTGATTCGTCTGGTATTTCCGGAACTTACGGAGGAACGTCGTAAAGAACTGGTAAAAGATGTCAAGAAAAAAGGTGAGGAAGCTAAGGTTGCCATCCGAAACATTCGTAGAGATGCCAATGATGCTGTGAAAAAAGAAGCAAAGGCAAACGAGATTTCAGAAGACGACCAGAAACAGTTAGAAGATAAGATTCAGAAACTTACTGATGAGTATGTAAAGAAAATTGATCAGGCAATTGATGCAAAATCAACAGAAGTAATGACCGTATAGAAGGAGTTTCGGTGCACATGTGCCGGATATTAGGACAGCCTGTTCCTGCTTTGCAGGAGTCTTGTCTGTCCTTCCTTTTTTTAGAAGATGGAGGAATTTTTATGGAACGTTCAGAATTAAATGCGCCAAACCATGTTGCCATTATTTTGGATGGTAACGGAAGATGGGCAAAAAAACGATTGCTGCCACGTAAAGCAGGGCATGTTGCCGGAAGTAAAACCGTGGAGCAGATTTGTGAGGATGCCTATAATCTTGGGATAAATTATCTTACCGTATATGCATTTTCTACGGAGAATTGGAAACGGCCACAGGATGAGGTTAATGCGCTGATGAAACTTCTCAGACAGTATTTGAAAGACTGCATTAAGAGAAGTAAAAAAAATAATATGTGCGTTCGTGTAATTGGTGATATTACTCCGTTAGAAGAGGACATGAAACAGAGTATCAAAGAACTAGAAGAAGCAACGAAAGATAATACCGGACTTCATTTTCAGGTTGCCTTAAACTATGGGAGCCGGGATGAAATGACACGTGCAATGAGAACGATGACGGCGGATGTTAAAGAGGGTAAAGTAAAGCCTGAGGATATCAGCGAGGAAATGTTTGCCGGATATTTGGACACCAAAGGTCTTCCGGATCCGGATTTGTTGATTCGCACAAGTGGGGAAGAAAGACTTTCTAACTTTATGCTTTGGCAGCTTGCTTATACCGAATTTTATTTTACGGATGTTTTGTGGCCGGATTTTAATAAAAAAGAATTACAAAAAGCGATTGATTATTATAACAAAAGAGACCGTCGCTTTGGAGGAGTTTAGGAGGAGCCAATCATGTTTTTTACTCGTTTAATCAGTGGGATTATCTTAGTGCTTGCCGCAATTTTCTTCTTTGTTCAGGGAGGTTATTTTCTGCTTTTTGCGCTCGCTGTTTTATCACTTCTTGGTTTATATGAACTGCTGCGTGTACTTCAGATGGAAAAATCTTCTCTGGCAGTGGTGACGTATGTGGCGACTGCGGTATATTATAGCATGCTTTGTATCTATGGAGGAATTGACTGGCTGTTGTTGGGACTGCTCATATTTATGATGCTTGCCCTGTTAGTGATTTATGTATTTTCTTATCCAAAGTTACGAATTGAAGATATTACGAAAGCAGTGTTTGCTTTTTTGTATGTAAGTGTTTTGTTCAGTTATATTGCAAGAACGAGAGATTTAGTTGCCGGAAACTGGTTAGTATGGCTGATTATAATTTCTGCCTGGGGCTCTGACACATTTGCTTATTTGACCGGTGTTCTGATTGGAAAACATCATTTTTCAGAACTGAGTCCGAAAAAGACGGTTGAGGGCTGCATTGGTGGTGTTGTCGGTGCCGGACTGCTTGGTTTTTGCTATGCCTTTTTCTTTCCGGAATATGCCGCTTTTACAGCAAATCCATATATCGTATTTCCGTTGGTTACAGTGATTGGAGCGTTGATTTCGCAGGTTGGTGATTTAACAGCCTCTGCGATTAAAAGAAATTATGAAATCAAGGATTATGGAAAGATAATTCCCGGACATGGCGGCGTATTAGACCGGTTCGACAGTGTAATATTTGTAGCACCTTTTGTTTATTATTTATTAGCCCTTACAATGAATCTTGGCTGATTGGGAGGAATTGAAATTGAAAAGAGTAACGATTCTTGGAGCGACTGGTTCCATTGGAACACAGACGTTGGATGTTATTTCACAGAATTCGGACGATTTTGAAGTGGTTGCTCTGACGGCGAGTGAGAGTGTAGAAAAAATGGCAGAATTGATTCAGCGTTTCTGTCCGTCTTATGCCGTTATGAAAAATGAAGAAAAGGCGGAAGAGTTAAGAAAATTGCTGCCGAATCATTCCTGTGAGATTTTATACGGAATGGATGGCTTTGTTGCGGTTTCTACTCTGCCAAATGTAGATGTGGTAGTTGCTGCGATGGTTGGCATGATTGGACTTCGACCGGTCATGGAGGCAATCCGTGCGGGAAAGGATATTGCCCTTGCCAATAAAGAAACATTGGTGACGGCAGGACATATCATTATGCCGCTTGCTAAAGAATACGGCGTGTCAATTCTTCCGGTAGACAGTGAACATTCCGCTATTTTCCAGTGTTTAAACGGTGAGAAAAAGTCACAGATTGAAACTCTTTTTCTGACAGCGTCCGGCGGGCCGTTCCGCCACGGTACGAAAGAGGAACTGGAAAAAGTAACGGTAGAACAGGCACTTATGCATCCGAACTGGAGCATGGGACGCAAGATCACGATCGATTCTGCAACGATGGTCAATAAGGGTTTGGAAGTGATCGAAGCCCGTCATCTTTTTGATGTGGATTTTGATCGTATACAAGTCGTTTTGCAGCCACAGAGTGTGATACACTCTATGGTGGAATTTGAAGATGGAGCGGTAATGGCGCAGCTTGGAACGCCGGATATGAAACTGCCGATTCAGTATGCCTTGACATATCCACATCGCCGTTATCTACAGGGCGAGCGGTTAGATTTTTGGAAATTGCAGGAGATCACGTTTGAGCAGCCGGATATGGACACTTTTGAAGGATTAGCTCTAGCATATGAGGCAGGACGTACAGGAGGCAGTCTTCCAACGGTATTAAATGCTGCGAATGAAATGGCGGTAGCATTGTTTTTACAGCATAAGATCGGTTATTTGGATATAGCACGTTTGATCGCTTGGAGTATGGAGCATCACCATGTGATCAAAGATCCGTCATTGGAGGAAATTTTGGCGGTAGAGAAAGACGTATATCGTTTGCTGAAAGAGAAGATCAAAGCATAAAGAAAGGATAGATGTCATCGGAAACGATGGCAGATTGGAGAAAACTATGAACATAATTGCAGCATTGTTGATATTCACAGTCATTGTGGTGATTCATGAATTGGGGCACTTTCTACTTGCAAAAAAACACGGTGTCGGAGTACCTGAATTTTCCGTGGGAATGGGTCCGAGAATTATTACGTTTGCAAAGACAAAGAAAGGGCCGGTTTGTCGATTTTTCTGTTCGCAAAAGAAGTTTGATGCCTACGAAGACTGGCAGGATGTAACTAAATATTCTTGGAAACTTTTACCAATCGGTGGATCTTGTGCTATGGTAGGAGAAGACGAGGACAATGATGCGGAAGATTCTTTTAATACAAAGGGTGTGTGGGCACGCTTCTCTATCGTATTTGCAGGTCCCTTCTTTAACTTTATTCTGGCATTTGTATTTTCGGTTATTATTCTGGCCAATAACGGAATAGATATTCCGCGTGTTCTTGCAGCGTATGACAATCAGCCGGCAAGTGAGGCTGGAATCAAAAAAGGTGATGTAATCCGCCGGATCAATGGCAAAAAAATTACGATCGGCCGTGAAATTGACACGTACTTGATGTTACATCCTTTGAGTGGAGAAGAGGTAAAGGTAGAGATCGAGCGTGACGGCAAAGAAAAGACAATCATGGTGGATCCGAATTATACCGCATACTTGTTTGGCTTTTCCTACAAACAGCAGAACACAGCAGATACGAAAATCTCAGATGTGAGCAAAGATTCGCCGTTTCAAAAGGCAGGCGTTAAGGCGGGGGATGAGATCTTGTCTGTAAATGGACGTACTGTGGATAATGGCGAAGAACTTGGTAAGGTCATGGAAGAAGAGAAAAAAGAAGGAGAAGCGATTTCATTTGTGATCCGCAGAGGCAGCGAAGAGAAAACGTATGAGATCGCACCAAAATCTTACAAGACCAAAACACTGGGAATATATGCTTCCGATTATCAGAAGGGTAATGCAGGACAGATTTTGCGGTATAGCTTGATCGAAGTAAAATATTGGATCGAGACAACGGTTGCCAGCTTAGGCCAGCTTGTGACCGGCAAAATGTCGATGAAGGAAGTATCCGGTCCGGTTGGTATTGTAGATACTGTTGGAACCATGATCAATGAGACGTCTAAGATCGGTTTGAAAGAAATGTGGCTGAGCATTTTGTACATGGCAGTATTGCTAAGTGCTAACTTAGGCGTTATGAACCTGCTGCCATTACCGGCACTGGATGGCGGACGTCTGGTCTTTATTTTGATAGAAGCTGTGCGTGGTAAGCCGGTAGACCGCGAAAAGGAAAGCTATATACATTTCGCAGGTTTCGTATTACTAATGCTATTTATGGTATTTGTATTATACAATGACGTGATTAAGATCATTCATTAATACGGGAGAAGGATAGGTGAGGATAGATGCGTGAACAGACAAAAGTGATTCAGATAGGTGATCGTAAGATCGGTGGTGGCAATCCGGTAGCAATTCAGTCGATGACGAATACCAAGACAGAGGATGTGGCAGCAACGGTTGCACAGATTCATGCGCTGGAGGAGGCCGGCTGTGATATTATCCGTTGTGCAGTACCAACAATGCAGGCGGCAGAAAGTTTGAAAGAGATTCATAAGCAGATCCATATTCCGCTGGTAGCAGACATTCATTTTGATTATAAGCTGGCAATTGCGGCGATCGAGGCCGGTGCAGACAAGATCCGGATCAATCCGGGAAATATCGGCAGTGAAGAGCGGGTCAGAAAGGTCGTAGAAAAAGCAAAAGA
>ENA-OPAH01002412-OPAH01002412.1-human-gut-metagenome-genome-assembly--contig:-NODE-2412-length-10588-cov-4.155701_pt1 | contig 10588 bp, 9 predicted proteins | sample MGYA00241050_ERZ501416 | MGnify/ENA primary metagenome ERZ501416 (study PRJEB25962, sample SAMEA2042632) | human gut metagenome | biome: human gut; feature: human-associated habitat; material: faeces... | reverse complement strand
CCGCGCCGCGGCTGTAGCCGCCCAGCCAGAGCTTGATGGTGCCCAGCGTTCCCGCTGCAGCCTCGGCTTTTTTCAGGTAGTCCTGCAGATCTTCAAAAAAATGCTCTGCTGCTGTCACAAAGCCATAGTGCCCGCCGCCTTCGCCCACATGCAGGTTGCTGGCCCACTCGGCACCATAGCCGACACCGCGCAGCATGGCTGCAATAATGGTGGTGCGCTGGCCATCCTGTACCAGTGTTTTCTGCGCAAAAGCACAGCCCGCGGTATCCACCGGGGTGTTCAGGCTGCACTGGTAGCCCGCATAGACCGCATTGGCAAAGCCAAGCTTCTGGTAGGCATCCGCAATGCTGTCCTCACGGCCCGCTTCACCCTCCACCCAGTAAAGCGCATCGCTCTGGTAGGTGTTGCCGCTTGCCGCCACAAGGCCCAGCGTTGCCAGTGCCAGCTTGTGGCTGTACTGCAGCGCCGTGTTCTCAAAAAAGGCATCTGTATAATAAAAATCGTGGGAGAGATCTGTTTCGCTGTGGTCGCTGCGGAAGGCAAAGGAGTAGTAATCCTCCGGCACCGCACTGCCCACCACAGCCTGTGCGTCCTGCGGCAGCAAAGCCTCTGCCGCCGCGTGCGGGGCCAGCACGCCTGCCACGGCAGCTGCTGCCGCCTTGCAAAAGGCACGTCGTTTTATGGTCTTCATCTTTCTGCTCCAATCAAGGCTTCTGCATAAAACCAGCCTGTTTTTCTAAGTATAGCGGATTTTGCACGCTGATACAATCGCTCTTTCTTAATAAAAAAACAGTCCATGCTCCACACACAGACTGTTTTATGGTATAGTATAAAGGTGTCCGGCTCATCTCAGCTCGATCTGCCTGCAGTAGTCCACGATGTGGTGGAACATCTGTTCCACTGCCGGGGCCATTGCGGCGGGGCGCTGCACAGCCAGGCCCACCACACGGTCTTCCTCTGGCTCGATGGGATAGATCTTGATCGCAGCCTTGCAGTCGCGCAGCAGCATCTGCGGCATGATGGAAATGCCCAGACCTGCTTCCACCATGGCGATGTTGGACTGGTCGTCGATGACATGGCAGCGGCGCTCGGTGCCGATCTTATATTTTTTCAGGAACTGGCGCATCTCAGCATCGGTGGCATCGCACTGCACAACGAAGCTTTGGCCGTTCATCAGGGCGGGAGTCATCACGCCGTTTTCCGGTTCGGGCCAGTCCTGCGGCACGATGCACAGCAGCGGCTCGCGGAACAGCTCGGTGAGGTTGAACTCTTCACGGCAGGTGGAGGAAAGGAACGCGATATCCACCTGACCGGTTCGCAGCCATTCCTTCACATCGTCGTAGGTGCCCTGATACACCTCGATCTCGATCTGCGGGTAGTGGGTCATAAAGCTTTTGAGCAGGCCCGGCAGCAGCGAAGCACACACCGAGTTGAATACGCCCAGCTTCACCTTGCCCTTTTCCAGGCCGTTCAGGCGGGCGATGCTCTGCTTGAGGGCCTCGTCGCTGTTGAGCACATCGCGAATAGAGGGATACAGGGATGCGCCGTAGCTGGTCATGGATACGCCGTTCTTGCCGCGGTTGAACAGAGCAAAGCCCAGCTCCTCCTCCATTACGGCAATGGCGTGACTGATGGCCGATGGGGTCAGGTGCAGCTGCTGTGCCGCCTTGTTGAAGCTGCCCTGCCGGGCCACGGCATCAAAAATCTCGTAGGAAAAAAGCGTCATGCCCAAAGCCTCCTTCCGTTTTTACTGGTTCGGAGACGCCCGATTCTCTGTGAATCTTTTTCATCTTTCATTTGAGATAGTTCAATTATCTTCTTGATTGTACTATCCCGCGCCTTTTCTGTCAAGCATTTTTGCCCGATTTATGCGCCTTTCCGGCGTATTTGGTCAAAGATGACGCAGGAGCCTGCCAGCCTGCGCCGTATCATTAAAAAAGCACAAAAAGTAGATTTTTTATCAAGTGAGGGATTCCTTATGACCGAGACTGCCAAAGCCCCTGTCCGCTGTGGACTCAGCGGCACAGCGCTCAAATACATCGCCTGCATCACCATGCTCATTGATCACATCGGCGCTTCCTGCATCGAAGCCGGTATCCTGCTGCCGGCCCTCGCCGCCGGTGCTGCCAGCTGCGGTGGCATCCCGGTCAGCACCCTGCTGGCGGCAGACCGTGTGCTGCGGTATATCGGGCGGCTGGCCTTTCCCATCTTCTGCTTTCTGGCCGTGGAGGGCTTTCTGCACACCCACGATGTAAAAAAATACGTCCGGCGGCTTCTGCTGTTCGGCCTTCTGAGCGAGGTGCCTTTTGACCTTGCCTTTTTCCGCACACCGTTCGCCCCGCAGCACCAGAACGTTTACTGGACGCTGGCGCTGGGCGTGCTGGCTATGGCAGGGCTCAAGCGCTTTGAAAAGGAAAACGGCCTGCCCGGCTGGCAGGGGCTTGTGTGGGCGGGCGGCTGCGCCGCGCTGGCGCTGGCTGCCAACACCGACTACCACGCCATCGGCGTGCTCATCATCTGCACCCTGTACCTGACCCGCGCAGACCGCAAGCGGCAGTGCCTTGCAGGTGCGCTGCTGTTTTTGTTCGAGCTGACCGCGCCGCTGGCCTTTGTGCTGGTCTGGTTCTACAACGGGCAGCGCGGCGCGTGCAGTCCGCTGCAGAAAAAAGCCTTTTACTGGTTCTACCCGGTGCACCTGCTGGTGCTAGCAGGTATCACGAACCTTATGCTATAACAGCAGAAAGCCCGCCGTCCAAAGACAGCGGGCTTTTTACAGCTTCTCACATCGGGAACATCGCACCGGTCAGCAGCAGCATGGCAGGCACTGTGACCAGCATACACACGGTGGAGTGGGCCACCGCCTGACTGGCAAGGGTCGCTTCGGTGCCGGTCTGCTTGGCCAGCACAGCGGCAAGGCTGCCGGCCGGGCAGCAGGCGATGATGGACAGGCCGGTGCGCAGCACATTGTCCAGCCACAGCAGCAGCATGAACAGCAGCGGGAACAGGATGCCGCGCAGCAGGGTGACCCGGTACAGGAAACCGGTGTGCAGCAGCGCACGGATGTCGCTGTCTGCCAGCAGCACACCTACGATCATGAGCGCCAGCGGGGTGGTGCAGCCGCCCACTGCACTGCAGAACTGCTGCACCGGTGCGGGCAGCCGCCAGCCGGTGGCCAGCAGCACCAGCATAGCCACTGTGGCAATGTTGGTGGGGGTGATGAAGGTCTTGAGCCGGATCTTCTCGCCAGGGCGGAACAGGCACACCACATAGGTAAAGAACCATACATTATAAGAGGCCATGGCCATGCCTGCAAACACAGTGCCGCGCGCGGTGCCCAGCAGGGCGCTGCACAGCGGCAGGCCGATGAAGCCGCAGTTGGGCATAGCCGCCGTGCCCACCAGCACCGCATACTTGCCCGGCGTGTCGTGGTGCAGCCAGCTGCTCAACCGGCACAGGCCGGTGGTCACCACAAACAGTGCCAGCAGCAGCACGAACAGCACCCCTGCCTGAGTGAGCAGCTCCGGCTCACCGTCCACGGCTGCACCAGCCAGCATGGTACAGGGCAGCAGAAGCTTCATGATAAAATCCGACAAAAACTTGCTGTCACGATCCTTGATGATGCCGCTGCGTGCACCTACATAGCCCAGCAGCACTTCCAGAAAGATCACCGTGATCTGACCCGCCAAAACGCCAAACGCCATTGGTTCCTCCTTTTTGTTCCACAAGCCGCATTTTTCCTTTATAAAGGAAAAAGCCCATTGATTTCAACGAATCAACGAGCTTTTTCTTGGCGGAGTAGGAGGGATTTGAACCCTCGCGCCGTTGTTTAGACGACCTACGCCCTTAGCAGGGGCGCCTCTTCGACCTCTTGAGTACTACTCCAGAGCAAAGTGTGTTACACTTATTCAATAAAAAATGGCGGAGAGAGTGGGATTCGAACCCACGGTACGTTGCCGTACGGCAGTTTTCAAGACTGCTTCCTTAAACCACTCGGACATCTCTCCTTGTGGACATCCGCCTTACGCCGTGTCGAATGCCTATTTAATTTACCAGATTTGCACGCCGGTGTCAAGCCTTTGGGGCAATTTTTTTCTTTCAGCCCTTAAAAACAAAATTTACCACAACCTTTTTGGGTCTTGGCCTGTTTCAGGTCTTTACAAGTACACCTTTTTGTTGTATAATAAACACAAGAAAATTTCCTCGCGGTGTAAAGGAGAAATATACCATGTCGTTTTCAGAACTTTTGAAGCAGTGCCGCAAAAAGCAGGGCATCAGCCAGGCTGAGCTGGCTTCCAAACTGGGCGTGACACAGCAGGCTGTCGGCAAATGGGAAAGCGGCAAGTCCTCTCCCGATCCGTCTACCGTGGCCCGCATTGCCGAGCTTTTGAACACCACAGCAGATTATCTGCTGGGCCTGTACCGCCCGGTAAGCAATGTTTCCGCCCCGGAAGAGCGGTTCTTTGGCAGCTATTCTGAAAGCCTGATCCCGGTGATCGGCACGGTAAAGGCCGGTTACGGTGCCCTCGCCTTTGAGGAGGACTACGGTCAGGAGTATGCCCGTGTGAAGGACCCCTCCAACTATTTTTATCTGGTGGTGCGCGGCGACAGCATGGAGCCCCGCATTCAGGACGGCGACCTTGCCCTTGTGCACAAGCAGGACACACTGGAAAACGGCGACCTTGGCGTGCTGATCTACGGCGATGAGGGCGAGGGCACCCTGAAGCGCTATATCCAGCGCGGCAACTGCGTGGTGCTGCAGCCCTTCAACCCGGCCTACAGCGAAATGGTCATCAAGGGCGAGGACCTGAACCATCTGCACATCGCCGGCCGCGTGGTGGAGACCAAGGCGAAGTGGTAATAACTCCTTCCGTCTGCTCACGCTGTTCGCAGCCACCTCCCTCATGGAGGGAGGCCTTGGCAAAATCGGAAACTTTCCCGTACTGCCAAAGGCTCCTCCTCCGGGGGAGCTGGCACGGCGGCAGCCGTGACTGAAGGAGTTCGGCACAAATTGATGTAAAGCCATCTGCTGTTTTGCGCATGGCTTTATTTTTTGACCCTTTTTCCCACTTTGGAGGTGTATTCTGCATGGAACAGACCCTGATGGACAAGCTTACCATTCTGGCCGACAGCGCCAAATATGATGTTGCCTGCACCTCCAGCGGCGCATCCCGCACCGCGCGGGCAGGCATTCTTGGCAGCTGCTATGCACCGGGCTGCTGCCACGCCTTTACCGCTGATGGCCGCTGCGTGAGCCTTTTAAAGGTGCTCATGACCAACTGCTGTGCCTTCGACTGCAGCTATTGCGTCAACCGCAAGTCCAACGATATCCCCCGTGCCACCTTCACGCCCCGGGAATTGGCTGAGCTGACTGTGGAGTTTTACCGCCGCAACTACATCGAGGGGTTGTTCCTTTCCAGCGCGGTGCTGGGCACGCCGGACTACACCACCGAACGGATGCTGGCCGCCCTGCGGCTGCTGCGGGGCGAATACCGCTTTGGGGGCTACATCCACGCCAAGGCCATCCCCGGCACAAGCCCGGAACTGTTGCAGCAGCTGGGATATCTGGCCGACCGCCTGAGCGTGAATGTGGAGCTGCCCAGTGAGCAGAGCCTGAACCTGCTGGCCCCGGACAAAGGGCGGCACTCCATTTTCCGGCCCATGAAGCAGATCGCAGTTTCCGGCGCGCAGAGCAAACAGGAGCTGACCGTCTACCGCCATGCGCCAAAGTTTGCACCCGCCGGGCAGAGCACCCAGATGATCGTAGGTGCTTCGCCGGAGACAGACTACCACATTTTAAAGCTCACTGAGGGCATGTACCAGAAGTACCGTCTGAAACGGGTGTTCTACTCCGCCTACATCCCGGTAGCCGAGGACACCCGCCTGCCTGCGCTGGACACAAAGCCGCCGCTGCTGCGGGAGCACCGGCTGTATCAGGCCGACTGGCTGCTGCGGTTTTACCAGTTCAAGGCAGACGAAATTCTGGATGAAGCCAACCAGAGCTTCAACCCCTACCTCGACCCAAAATGCAACTGGGCCGTGCAGCACTACGGGCTTTTTCCGGTAGATGTGAACCGCGCGCCCTTTGAAATGTTGCTGCGTGTGCCGGGCATCGGCCCCAAAAGCGCCCGGCGCATCTGGCACGCGCGCAAGCTTTCCAGCCTTGGGTTGGACGAGCTGAAGCGCATGGGCGTGGTGCTCAAGCGGGCACAGTATTTCATCACCTGCAAGGGTTTTGCGGGTGCGCACCCGGGCCGCGGCACCGCCGGGCGGGAGCGCATCACGCAGGCGCTCATCGACCCCAACGTGTTCGGCGGCAGCTGCGAACAGCTCAGTCTGTTCACGCCGCCTGCGGTGGACGATCTGATCACGCAGCGCGTGGCACCGCGCGCAGCCATGCGCATGGTGCGGGAGGAGGCAGTGCAATGTCTGGCGAAGGCGCTGTAAATGTTCAAGTTCAGAAAGCCCGCAGGCTCCACGATGCGGATGTGGTGTACCTCTACGACAGCAGCTTTGAAGGCTTTCTGTGCTGCGTGTTCGAGAGCTTTGCCCAGCACGAGATCCCCTTTGCGGTGTGGACACCCCAGCGGGAAACTTCCACCCTGTACCCGGTCAAGGACATCCCCACCGACCACGCCAAGGCTCAGCGGGTGTTTGCCAGCTTTGGCAGAAAGCTTGGCCCCGAGACAGAGTACCTCGTCAGCCGGGATTTCCTCTCCGGGCGGGAGGACAAAGAGCTGCTGCTCATCCGCTTTCTGCATCTGGCCTTCGCCCTCGGCCCCGGCACCGTAAAGCGCACCGGCCACCCGGACGTGGCCCCGCTGTATGAGATGAAGAAAAGCCTTGACTGGGAAGTGGACAAGTTTCAGGGCTTTGTGCGGTTTGAGGAGCACGACGGGATGCTGGGCGCCGTCATCCACCCCAAAAACTACATCCTGCCGCTGCTGCGGCCCCACTTTTGCGGACGGTTCCCGGAAGAGAACTTTATGATCTACGATGCGGTGCATCAGGCTGTGCTGCTGCAGGAGGACCACAAGGCCCGGCTGCTGGAGCTGGCTGCACCGCTGGAGCTGCCGCCGCCCAGCGAGCGGGAGCAGCAGTTTCAGGCATTGTGGAAGCAGTTCTACCAGACGCTGGAGATCAAGGCCCGCCACAACGAAAAATGCCGCATGACCCACTGCCCCAAGCGCTTTTGGGCCGATATGGTGGAGATGAAAGATGAATTTTAACAAAAACGTTGCATCTGCGGCGTTGCAACCCCCAAAACCTATGGTATACTATAAGAGATATCCGGCAGGCTTTCTGCCGAACACTCCCGCACTGCTGCGGGGCAACACAAAAGGAGTATTGTAGCGTTATGGTTCGCATTACTATGGAAGACGGCGGCATCATCGATATCGAGCTGAACGAAGAAGCCGCTCCTATCACCTGTGAGAATTTCAAGAAGCTGGTCAGCGAGGGCTTTTACAATGGCCTGACCTTCCACCGCGTGATCCCCGGCTTTATGATCCAGGGCGGCTGCCCGCTGGGCAACGGCACCGGCGGCCCGGGCTGGAACATCAAGGGCGAGTTCGCTGCAAACGGTGTGAACAACCCCATCAAGCACACCCGCGGCGTGATCAGCATGGCCCGCAGCATGAACCCCAACAGCGCCGGCAGCCAGTTCTTCATCATGCACAAGGACGCTCCCCATCTGGACGGCCAGTATGCCGCTTTCGGCAAGGTGGTTGCCGGAATGGAGGTCGTGGATAAGATCGCTTCCGTCCGCACCGACTGGAACGATAAGCCCACCACCCCCGTCAAGATGAAGACCGTCGAGCTCATCGAGGGCTGATCTTCTGCGCTTCTGTCCCACACCGTCTGCCCGTGAAGTGCCCCGTCAAGCAGACAGAAAAATAATATAAGATTTTTGTTCGCCGTTTCCACAAGGGAACGGCGAATTTTTTGTGCAAATCGGCGTTAGGACGCTCGATTCATGGCACGGACGTGAGCTTGCAGCGTCCAACACGGGACATTTTTTTGATATTTTACTTCCGCTGTATCGTGATTGTTCTTGCTTGACATGAAAATACCCCCAGAGTACGCAGAGTTTTCTTTTTACTCTGTCTACTCTAGGGGTAGCATATCATGTTGAGGATACAGGCCGGGGGCTTTTCGTATATGTGTCAGAAAAAGATGAGAGGTTTACTTTTTTTCGCCCTTGGGCAGCAGACCGGCGCGCTCCAGAGCCGGGCGCAGGGCCAGATACAGGATGACCACGCAGATGGTGGAGGCTACGCTGTTGATAAAGGTGACACCACCGGCGATCTTGGACAGGGCCTGTGCCACGGTATACTCCTGGCCAAAGATGTAAATGTTGCGGAAATAGCCCAGGAACGGGTCGGTGATGACGTTCAGCAGCAGGCCGGAGCCGCCTGCCACGATGACCTTGAGCAGGTAGCCCTTGCTGTGGCGGTCGAGATCGCGCAGCTTGAACACCTTGTGGGCCACGGCACCGCAGGTGATGCCGATGATGAACTTCAGCACAAAGGTGGTCACGGCATAGCCCGGGTCACCGGCCAGGATATCGGCCAGAGCCAGACCGATCGCACCGGCCAGGCCGCCGGAAACGCCGTCCAGCAGCAGGGCGGTCAGGGCGGTGAAGGTGTTGCCCAGATGGAACGAGGAGCCGCCGTAGAACGGCACACGGAAGAACAGGTACGCCACCAGGCTCAACGCGGCCATAACGCCGGTCAGGGCCAGCTCCTTGGTGGTAAAGGTGCGCTTGTACAGCACACTGCCGAACAGGATGACGACGATCACCACAGCCAGCAGCAGCCACATTGCAGTTGTAGACATGATTTTTCCCTCCAAATTTTTTCGGGGCGAACCCCCTCCATCCTGTTCCGCAGGATCGTTCGCCCGTTTCAAAGCCACTTACCCATAAAACTACTTGACATTTGGGTGTGTGGTTGGTATGCTCCTATTATACGCGGAACTGGCACCATGAAAATACCCAGAATAAAGTTTTTTTATGGGGTCAGTTTGGCAAAGCATCCAAAAAGGGGAGAGGTCTTATGTTTCATCTGACAACTGCACTGGATGCCGCCAGCGGGGTGCCGCTGTACGAGCAGCTCTATGAGAGCCTTGCCGCCGAGATGCGCAGCGGGGCCATTCCGGCGGGCACCCGGATGCCCGGCAAGCGGCGGCTGGCGGCAGAGCTGTCGGTGTCTGTCAACACGGTGGACGCGGCATATCAGATCCTGGCGACCGAGGGCTATATGGAGCCGCGGGAGCGCAGCGGCTTTTATGTACAGGAATATCTTGCCCTGCCCACCCGGCCCGAGGAAATGCCGCTCCCGGTGTCTGCCGCTCCGCCAGAAGCAGCCGAGCCACCCGTCCGGTTCGATCTGTCCACCCGGGGCGTGGACCCGGGGCTGTTCCCGTTCCGCACCTGGGCCCGGCTGCAGAAAGAGCTGCTCTATTCCTCACCCCAGCTGCTGACCCATGGCGATGCACAGGGGGACGTGGAGCTGCGGCAGGCGCTGGCGGACTATCTGGAGGAATACCGGGGCGTGCGGTGCACCGCTGAGCAGGTGGTGGTGGGTGCCGGTATGGAGTATCTGCTGAGCCTGCTGGCCCCGCTCCTGCCCGGCAAAACGGCGGTGGAAAACCCCGGCTACAGCCGCACCCGCGCCGTACTGGAAAACAACGGCATCCCCTGCGTACCGGTGGAAATTGACGAAAGCGGTCTGCCGATCCACGCGCTAGAGCAAAGCGGAGCCAACCTGTGCTATGTTACCCCCAGCCACCACTTTCCCACCGGCGTTACCATGCCGGCCCCCCGGCGCGCGCAGCTGTTAGCTTGGGCCGCCGCCAAACCGGGGCGCTTTATCCTGGAAGATGACTATGACTCAGAGTTCCGCTTTGCCACCCGCCCACTGCCCAGCTTACAGGGCATGTCCGGCGCCAACGGGCCGGTGGTGTACCTGACCACCTTTTCCAAAAGCCTTGCCCCCGGCATGCGCATTGCCTGCATGGTGCTGCCGCAGGGGCTACTGGAACGCTACCAGAGCGATTTTTCCATGTACGCCAACCCCGTCAGCCGATATGAGCAGCAAACACTGTGTGAGTTCATGGCCAACGGTTATTTTGCCCGCCATATTGCCCGGATGCGCCTGACCTACAAGCGCCGGATGGAAGCCTTTGCCGCCGCCCTGCACGCCGGGCTGGACCCGGATTTGACGCTGGCGGGGGCACACTCCGGTCTGCATTTTTTGCTCACATTACCGGGCGCGGGCGGCGAACAGGCCATGGTGCAGGCCGCGGCCAAACAAGGGGTGCGGCTGAAAGGCTTGAGCGAATATTATATGCAGGATGCCGCTCATTGCCGCCCCGATACTGTGGTGGCGGGCTATTCCGGCCTGCAGGCGGAGGACATTCCCGCCGCGGCGGCCGCGTTGAGCCGGGCGTGGCGGCAAATGTCACACTCCATCATTTAATAGGCACGATACAATGTAGGCCCGTCCGGGGACGCCGACCCCTACAAATAATTGATTCGCACATCATAAATTTTGCACGGGCAATACAGCCAAGCTACGGCGGGGTCAGG
>ENA-OPAH01002404-OPAH01002404.1-human-gut-metagenome-genome-assembly--contig:-NODE-2404-length-10638-cov-3.037324_pt1 | contig 10638 bp, 9 predicted proteins | sample MGYA00241050_ERZ501416 | MGnify/ENA primary metagenome ERZ501416 (study PRJEB25962, sample SAMEA2042632) | human gut metagenome | biome: human gut; feature: human-associated habitat; material: faeces... | reverse complement strand
AACTCCCTGTGCCGCATCAACTACAAGCACTGCCCCATCACAGGCTGCAAGGCTTCTTGAAACTTCATAGTTAAAGTCAACGTGTCCAGGTGTATCAATAAGGTTAAAAATATACTCTTCTCCATCTTTAGCCTTGTAAATAGTTCTAACGGCCTGAGACTTAATAGTAATACCTCTTTCTCTTTCAAGTTCCATGTTATCAAGAACCTGAGCCTGCATCTCTCTATTAGTCAAAAGACCTGTCATTTCTATAATTCGGTCAGCCAATGTAGATTTACCGTGATCTATATGGGCTATAATACAAAAATTTCTAATTTTACTCTGATCAATATGTGACAATTTATTCGCTCCAATCTGTTTATATTTTGTCTGTATTATTCTATTTGCTTATATTTTTTAATATTTCTAACAATTAGTTTTCTAAAATTCATTCACATTTTAACATAAATAAATCATAGGTTCAAACATTTTAACTTTATCACTTTATTATTTTCATTTTATTTGATAAACTTAATACTATGTGCCATAATTTTATGTCACTTAAGTGACGGAATGGAGAAAATATGAACTATGCAGAAATAAAAACATTTGATGTGGCAAATGGTCCCGGTATCAGAGTTTCTCTTTTTGTAAGTGGCTGTAATCACAGATGTCCCGGATGTTTCAATGAACAGGCTTGGGATTTCAACTTTGGTCAGCCCTTTACACAGGAAACCATTGACTACATTATAGATACTTTGTCTTTTGGTGCTTATCAGGGAGTTACATTCCTAGGTGGTGAGCCAATGGAGCCTGTTAACCAGAAGGGGCTGCTTCCACTTGCCCGAAAGATAAAAGAAACATATCCCGAAAAAGATATCTGGTGTTTCACAGGATACGACTTTGAAAAAGATATAATTGGACACATGTACAACGAGTGTCCTGAAACTAAAGAACTTCTTTCCTATATAGATGTTCTTGTAGATGGTCCATTCATCGAAGCACAGAAGAACCTAAACCTGGTATTTCGTGGTTCCGAGAACCAGCGCTTAATTAGAATACCTGAAACATTAAAAACCGGGAATATTGTTTTATGGGAAAAAGAAATGTAATCTAAATGGTATCTTTTACCCATTGCAGGCAGAAATTTCTGCTTGCAAACAATAGGCAGGATTTCGCAATTTTGCGAGCATAGCGTACAGCGATAAACTTACTGTCTGAGCCGTAGGCGAGTTTAAGTTTTCGCTGTACAATAGGCGGCGGAGCAAAATAATAAAATCAACGTGTTTGCAAGGTTCCCTTTTTGGACTACATATAAACAAAATTAATTCTCAAATCCTGTAGTAAATTTTTTCCACCTATGATAGAATTAAAGATAATTATGGGTTTCTATACGAAAAAGTTGGAGATTCAATTTTAAGGAGATTTAAAATGCTTAATAATGAAAAGATTATACTAATGACAAAGTTGTCGTTATATGAGCAGAAAAATCAAAAAAAAGAGATTAAAACAAGCAAGTATTTCAGAGGTGATTATATGTCACTAAAAATGCTTAAATCTTTTTTGTGTATAACAGTTGCATATTTGCTTTGTTTGGTTTTATGGTTTATGTATAAGTCTGACAAGGTTATATCAAGTCTTACAACAACAGGAAGACTTACAGCTTTAATAGTAATGCTTGTGATTTTATATATTGTATCCGTTGTTTTATATATGATTTTTAGTTATGCTTTTTTCTCACACAAGTTTAGAAATATAAGAAAGCATTTAAAGGAATATAATGGAGATTTGAAAACACTGCACCGTATTCAGGAATTAGAATATGATGCCATTATTGATGAACTTGGAGAGGGAGGCGATGAAGAATAATGATGGGATTACTTGTATATAAGGAGAAATTAAAGAATTTTTACGCGGAACATGAGTTTTATGTTAATCCGATTATTAAATTTATCAGTGCGTTTATAGCATTAACTCTAATAAAAAAGAATGTTGGTTATAATGATTTATTAACAATGTGGCCTGTAATAATGGGAATATCAGTTATTATGGCTTTTATGCCTTGGACAATTATAATAACAGCTTTAACGGCTATTATGTGTATTAACATATTTACATTATCAATAGAACTTGGGGCATTAGTGGTAATTATTTTGCTAATAATGTTACTTTTGTATTTTAGATTTACACCAACACAGGGAATATTCGTACTTTTTGTTCCCATAGCGTTTTTCCTGAAAATACCATATATTGTTCCGATTATTGCAGGATTAATATGCACACCTGTATCAATAGTATCGGTTACATTTGGAACAATAGTATATTATATGATAGCCGTAATAGGCAAGAATGCAGACGCAATTCAGAATGTTGCATCAGAGGGAACTAACGCAGCAAATCTTAATACAGTATTAAAAATGATTAGTGTTAATAATCAATTATTTTTGGTTATTGCAGCATTTATTATAACTACATTAGTAGTTTATTTTATAAGAAAATCATCAGTTAACAATGCCTGGATTATTGCGATTATAGTAGGCGGAGTGGCAGATTGTGTTATAATTTTGGTTGGAGCACTTACTTTGAACACAGAATATTCAATAATTGAGGTTATTCTTGGGAGCGTAGGCTCTATATTGTTAGGATGCATTATTCAGTTCTTCGTATTTTCAGTGGATTATTCAAGAACAGAACATACTCAGTTTGAAGATGACGAATACTATTATTACGTTAAGGCAGTGCCTAAGATTAACGTGGTAGCACCTGAAATGAATGTTAAAAGAATTAATGCCCAGAGAAAGAAAAAGAAGAATTGGAAATAGAGTTTGCAATAAAAATCAAATAAAAAACGTTATTCTTAATTGAAGAGGTTTTCGACATTATAAAGCAGAGTATTATGGAAAGGGGAAATAAAGTGAGCACAGTATTAAATTATGTTTCAAATTTTATAGAAAAATATTTAACAGTGCCGGAAATTTATGCAAGTGACATTGTTGAAATAGTTATAATGTCTGTAGCTATTTACTATGTGGTCTTATGGTTTAGAAAAAGTCGGGCATGGGTATTATTAAAGGGTATTTTTGTGCTTGTAATCTTTATGCTTGTGGCTTCTTTATTTCATTTGACAACACTGCTATGGATATTTAACAAGACATTAAGTGCAGGTATTATAGCACTTGTAATTATATTTCAGCCTGAACTTAGAAGGGCTCTGGAAGAATTAGGTAGAAAGAATGTTATTTTCAAAGTATTAAAATTTGAAAATGGCAACAATGAATCTAATTTTAGCGACAGATCAGTTGAAGAAATAACAAGAGCAACTCTTGAGATGGCAAAGGCTAAAACAGGAGCCTTAATTGTTATAAGACAGCAGCACGATTTAGGTCAGTTTATTGAAACAGGAATAAAGATAGACGGACGTATTTCAAGCCAGTTGTTAATTAATATTTTTGAAAAAAACACACCATTACACGATGGTGCAGTTATTATAGATGAAAACAGGGTGGTGGCAGCAACATGTTATCTGCCACTGTCAGACAGCTCTTCTTTAAGCAAGGATTTGGGTACAAGACATAGAGCAGGACTTGGAATTAGTGAAGTTTCAGACTGTATAGTTGTTATTGTGTCAGAAGAAACAGGAAGTATTTCCATTGCAAAAGAAGGCAAGTTAATTAGATACGCAGATGCTTCAATTCTGAAAAATGAGCTTATAAAGGCTCAGGATAAAGAGGAAGTTAAACCAAGAAGATTTTTGAAAGGAAGGGGACGCAATGAAAAAGATGTTAACGAAACTAAAGATGTCTCTGACAAATAATATTGGTTTGAAATTTCTTGCAGTATTAATAGCATTGGTTTTGTGGCTGGCAATTGTTAATGTTAACGATCCGGAGAAAACCATTACTGTATCAAATATTCCAATATCCGTTACAAACGAAAGTGCAATAACCAGCAGAGATATGGTATATAATGTTAAGTCTGAACAGTACTTGAATATTACTGTTTCAGGCAAAAGATCAATTGTAAGTAACTTATCAGCAGAAGATTTCAGGGCTACTGCATCTTTAAAGGAATTGTCAAAAGTCAACTCAATTCCTGTTGATGTAACAACTAAGAATGCTTCTCTGGGAAGAAAGATTACAATTGTAAAACAGTCAGCCCAGACTATTCTGGTAGACGTGGAAAATGTTGAAGAAAAAGATTTTACAGACTTGGTTGTTGAGTATACAGGAAAGGTTGCTGACGGCTATGTGGCAGGGCTTAGCTCAATGTCCACAGACGAAGTTACAGTAAAAGCTCCAACATCAATTATTGACAAAATCAAAAAGGTAGCAGTAAGATGTAGCTTGGATGGAACAAACACTAATATTTCAAAAAAATGTCCTGTAATACTTTATGATAAGAACGACAAAGAAATTAAATCAGATGAAATTGAATTATCAGATAAGAAGATAAGGGTAAATGTTAATGTTTTAAGAGCAAAACAGGTTCCAATTTCAACTATAAATAAAGATGAATTAGGTAAGCCGGCAGATGGTTATGTTGTGGATGATGTGATTCTTTCAAGTGACAGTATTACAGTTTACGGTAGTGAAGAATCTCTTGACAGCATTGAATCATTAGATATACAGGATGATATAGATGTGTCAGATGCCAAAGGTGATGTGACACAGAATATAGATGTAACAGGCAAATTACCAAAAGGATTGTCCGTTAGCGGAGAATCAACTATAACCGTAAAGGTTCTAATTAAGAAGCTTATCACAAGAACATTTGAATATGATGCTTCTGAAGTATCTCTTAATGACTTAAGCAGCGACTTGGATGTACAGCTAGTTACAAAAAAGGTTAAAGTTACTTTACAGGGAGAGGAAGAAGTAATCAGCCAATTAACAAAAGATGACATAGCCATCAGTGCAGATTTGGGGAAAGTTAAGGAAGGAACAACAACGGTACATGTGGACGTAGCAGTGCCGGATAACACTACACTGATGAATAATGTTACAATAAAAATTAAAGCGAAAGCTAAATAATGGAGGTAGAATAATGAGCACTATTTTAGTAACAGGTGGAGCAGGATTTATTGGAAGTCATACTTGTGTTGAATTATTGGAATCAGGATATGATGTAGTAGTTATAGATAACTTAAGCAATGCTTGCGAAGAATCACTTAAGAGAGTGGAAAAGATTACAGGTAAAACTTTAAAATTCTACAAAGGTGACATTGCAGACAAGGAATTAATGGATAAGATTTTAACAGAAAACGATATTTATGCAGTTATCCATTTTGCAGGCTTAAAGGCTGTAGGTGAATCAGTTCAGAAGCCACTTGAATATTACACAAACAACATTTCAGGAACATTAGCTATGTGCGATGTAATGCGTAAACATGGAGTAAAGAATATTATCTTTAGTTCATCAGCAACAGTATACGGAGATCCGGCAGAAATTCCTATAACAGAAAAATGCCCTAAGGGACAGTGTACAAACCCATATGGCTGGACAAAGTCAATGCTTGAACAGATTCTTACAGACATTCAGTTTGCAGACAAGGAATGGAATGTAATTCTTCTTCGTTACTTTAACCCAATTGGAGCACACAAGAGTGGACTTATCGGCGAAGATCCTAACGGAATTCCAAACAACCTTATGCCTTACATTACAAAGGTTGCAACAGGAGAACTTCCAAGAGTTAATGTATTTGGAAATGATTATCCAACACCTGACGGAACAGGAGTTAGAGATTACATCCATGTAATGGATTTGGCTACAGGTCATGTAAACGCAATTGACAAGATCAAAGAAAACCCTGGAGTTAAGGTATATAACCTTGGAACAGGAAAGGGATACAGCGTATTAGACGTTATTAAGAATTTCAGCGAAGCAAGCGGAATTGACATTCCTTATGTAATTACAGACAGAAGACCTGGTGACATTGCTGAATGTTATTCAGATGCAACTTTGGCCAAGGAAGAATTAGGCTGGGAAGCAAAATACGACATTAAGGAAATGTGTGCTGATTCATGGAATTGGCAGAAGAACAATCCTAACGGATACAGATAAGATTAATTATAAGTTACTAAAAAGAAGATGATTGGAGAAAAGCATGAGTTCTAGGAGAAAAACGAAAAGCTCAGAGCAACAGTTAAAAACAGTAAAACGATTAAAAAGATTTGTAACAACAATGGAAGTTATTTTTGGACTACTTATAGTTATGATGGCTGTGATTTTATTTGTGCCATCAGTAAAGACCCAGGTTGTAAAGGCTATGGCAAACACAGCAATAGGCCAGAAAATTATAACCTGGTGGGGAAATAACAGTTACAACGAGAGTGTACGAGATCTTAATTTTGATGATAACAGTATCAAAACTAACAAACTTAAATACAATTATTCAGAAGAATATACTAATTTTGTATTGTTTGGTGTAGATTCAAGAGAAGGAGAAGTTGATGCTTCTAACAGCGATTCCATACTTATTGTTAGTGTACATAACACTACAGGCGAAGTAAAAATGGTATCAGTGTATAGGGATACTTATCTTGGAATTTACGGAAAAGATGGAACCATTTATAAGTACTTTAAGGTTAATTCAGCCTATGCAGGTGGTGGACCTGAAGCGGCGATTAATACACTTAACATGAATCTTGACCTTAACATTACTGATTATGTTACAGTTAACTTTTCAGGTGTTGCTGAGATTATAGACACATTGGGAGGAATAAAAGTTAATCTTACAGATGATGAATTACAGCAGCTTAATTATCATATGAGCAGTACTTGTAGCTCAATTGGTGTAAAACCCAAATATGTTAAGAAGAGTGGAAAGAATATTAAGTTAAATGGTATTCAGGCCACAACATATTGTAGAATCAGAAAAGCTACTTTCTATGATCCAAAAACAGGGGAAGAGGTTAGAGACGATTTCGGTAGAGCAGCAAGACAGCGTTCAGTTATGATGAAGTTGGTAGAAAAGGCAAAGAGTGCAAGCTTTAGCGAATTGCAGGAAATGGTTTCGGGTGTTATGAATGCCAACACTAACAAAAACAAAATTATTTCCACAAGTTTTACTTTTAAAGAAATTGTAAATATGATTCCAATTATATTTGATTTTAAATTATCGGGAAGTCAGGGATTTCCGTCAAACCTTGAAACGGGAACTATTAGTGGAACCAGTTATGTTATGCCAAAAGGCTTAAGTGATAACGTATCGGAGCTTCATGAGTATCTTTTCGGTGAAAAGAATTACCAGCCAACAAGCACTGTTAATACTATCGGAAATCAGATACAGACTGATACAGGTGTGTATTCGGATGGCTCAACAGGTATAGACATGAGTGGAGAGGCTAAAAAGAATAAGGAAGGTGAGACAGAATCCGTAAGTTATGATTATGATGATGGTGGCAAGAGCCAGTTTTATTAAAAATGTAGGAGTTGCAAATTGCGACTCCTTTTTTCTGCATATACTGTATATAGTCGCCGAAAATGGCAGCTTGCAAACAATAGGCAGATTTTCGCAATTTTTTAATAAGTAGAACACAAAATCAACACAACTAGCCGTTAAACTATACCTATAATCAAATAAGGAATAGATGAGGTAATACAAAATTTTATTCTTTATTAAAAAAAAGAGCTTGAAAGGAGAAAAGGAAGATGTACGACAACGAGAATCCAAATGGATTTGGTTCAAATCCGGAGGAAAACAACGATGACAATATATCAGGGACAGAAAACAATAATTTTGAAGAGGTAAACAGCCAGCAGGTTTCACAGGATGCTGTGAATAGTTCAGAACAGAATACAGAGCAGACAGCTGAACAGGAAAGCAGTGTTTACAGACAGTCATATGTAAATGATGAGCATCATAATGCAGATGATGTAAGTGGAAATGGTACTTATTATTCGCAGGGAAGCAACAATAGTAGCAATGATAGTACACAGAATGGCAGCTATTATAACAATACTCAGGACGGCAGTTATTATAATAGCAATTCTAATAATTCACAGAATAATGGATATTATTATTCAACAAATGATTCTCAGACAAACAATGGTTACAATTATAACAGTAACAACAATAACAATGGTAATAGTAAAAAGAAGAAAAAGAAGAGAACTTTAATAGCCGTTGTTGCAGTTTGTGTAGTTTTACTTGCAGGAACAATTGGTATTTCAGCAGCTTATTTTTCAAAGAATAAAGATTCATTAACAAATGTTTTGGAAGACGGAACATTAAGCAACAATAATAACAATAGCAATAGTAACAATGACAATAGCAGTGATTCAGGCAATTACGAATCAATCGGCTCAACAAACACACAGAACGATGCTAATTCTTCATCAACATCAGGCGTTACAGTAACAGATGTTTCAAGTGTTGTAAGCAGTGCAATGCCAAGTGTTGTAGCTATTACAAGCAAGACATTAGTTGAATCAAGAAACGATTATTCACAGGATATTTGGGAATACTATTTTGGTGGTGGAAATAGCGGAAACAACAAGAGCAATTCATATGAAGAAGATGCAGCAGGTTCAGGTATTATTGTAGACCAGACAAGTACAGAACTTCTTATAGTTACAAACAATCACGTTGTTGAAGGCGCAGACAGCTTAAAGATTCAGTTTGCCGGAACAGAATCAAAGGATTCAGTTGATGGATACATTAAGGGAACTGATTCAACAAAAGACGTAGCAGTTGTTGCAGTAAAATTAAAAGACATTCCATCAGATGTATTAAAAAATATTAAGAAAGCTACATTAGGTGATTCAGATAAAGTTAACGTTGGTGAAGGTGTTATTGCAATTGGTAATGCTTTAGGATATGGACAGTCAGTAACAACAGGCATTATCAGTGCAAAAGACAGAAAGGTTCAGCTTGAAAATCAGACAATGACATTACTTCAGACAGACGCAGCAATTAACGGTGGTAACAGTGGCGGAGCATTATTAAATGCCAGTGGCGAAGTTATCGGAATTAACGTTGCAAAATATTCATCAAGCGGAAGCAGCTCAAATGCCAGCGTTGAAGGTATGGGCTTTGCAATCCCAATTTCATCTGTAAAAGATATTATTAGTGACCTTGAAACAAAAGAAACAAGAACAAAAGTATCAGAAGACGAAAGGGGTTACCTTGGAATTTCAGGGTTTGATGTAGATGAGCAGACATCACAGGCTTACTCAATTCCACAGGGAATCCAGGTACAGAGCGTAGTAAAAGGTGGCCCTGCTGAAAATGCCGGAATCGCAGCATCAGATGTAATTACAAAATTTGACGGGCAGGATGTTTCATCAATGGCATCATTACAGAGTATGCTTGAATACTACAAGAAAGGCGAACAGGTTAAAGTAACTATAGAATACAGAGACGGCAGAGAATACAAGACAAAAGATGTTACAGTTACACTTGGCGACAAGAGCGTAATTGAAACAACACAGAATGCCGCAAACTAAAAAAGTTAAAAATTTCTTTCTCATAAAGTGTTTTGTTTATAACAAAGAGGCAATCCGGTAGAGGGTTGCCTCTTTTGAAATGTTAAAAAATATGTAACATTTAAGTCAGAATATGGTCAATTTTGTATGTTTTAATTTTAGTTAATATATGTTAAACTAAGCCATGTATTAAATGGTGTTTCATATTAAATTACGGATGTTCGCAGAGTATGTTGTGGATTAGTATGTAGGATTAAATGTGATATACTTTTTTTATTTGTGAATAATATCGCAGAATGGAGAGATACAATGAACAAAGATGAATTTGAAAACAAGACTTTAGATGAAAATGATTTCCGAGAGGTTGTAGCTGAAAACAATCAAGTTATAGACAATAACTCAAAGGAAAATGATAATAAAGTAATAGTAAATGATGATAACAATTCTACAGACAATAACAATGTTGATAAAAGTGAGAATGGTGATTCATCAGACAAGAGTAATGAAGATGAATACGAGAAGATTTGTTATGTTTGTAGACGACCTGAAAGTAAAGCAGGAACTATGATTGATATGCCGGGTGGAATTTGTGTGTGCGCAGATTGTCTGCAGAAGAGTTTTAATAGTTTCCAGAACTTTGGCATGAATATGAGCATAAGCAAGGATGAATTAGAAGAGTTGCTTAATACTCCGGGAATTCATATGATGACTACGGATGATTTTAGAAGAGAAATTCCAAAGAAACAGAAACTTAAAAAGAAAAAATCTTCAGAAAAGAAAGAAGCACCTGTTTTGGATATTAACAAGATTCCTGCACCTCATGTTATAAAAGGTAAGTTAGACGATTATGTTATCGGACAGGATTATGCTAAGAAGGTTATGTCTGTTGCAGTTTATAATCACTACAAGAGAGTGGCAACAAACACAATGGACGAAATTGAAATTGAAAAGTCAAATATGTTAATGATTGGACCTACAGGTTCAGGTAAAACATACCTTGTTAAGACTTTAGCTAAGTTATTAGATGTTCCTCTTGCAATAACAGATGCAACATCACTTACAGAGGCAGGGTATATTGGCGATGATATTGAAAGCGTTGTTTCAAAACTTTTGGCAGCAGCAGACAATGATGTTGAAAAAGCAGAAACAGGTATTATTTTTATTGACGAAATAGACAAGATTGCAAAGAAACAGAATACAAGTAGCAGAGATGTAAGCGGAGAGACAGTTTAG
>ENA-OPAH01002396-OPAH01002396.1-human-gut-metagenome-genome-assembly--contig:-NODE-2396-length-10668-cov-5.853576_pt1 | contig 10668 bp, 9 predicted proteins | sample MGYA00241050_ERZ501416 | MGnify/ENA primary metagenome ERZ501416 (study PRJEB25962, sample SAMEA2042632) | human gut metagenome | biome: human gut; feature: human-associated habitat; material: faeces... | reverse complement strand
AAAAAACGCTCCGCGAGGATGCTTTGCCACCTTACTCCTAAAATCTAAAATATTTATAAATTTAAAATAAAAAGATTGACTACTGGTCATTTTTGTAGTAGTATACAGCAAGAGTTAAAAATGACTGTCAGTCATTTTTGATATTTATTCTCAATAAGGACCGGATTGTCATGGTATCCAGATGCTTTTGACAGCATGGTTTATTAAGATTTAGGAGGGATTGGATGATTAACATTGGCAAGTGGATCACAAAACACAAGAATATCATTCTTGTTATTGCGTTTATCCTGCTGATTCCGGCTGGAATCGGATATGTCAGTACACGTGTGAATTATGATGTACTTAGTTATCTGCCGGAGAGCTTGGAGACGATCAAGGGACAGGATATTCTGGTGGATGAGTTCGGTATGGGGGCGTTTTCCATGGTAGTCGTGGAAGATATGCCGATGAAAGATGCAGCAAAGTTAGAGAAACAATTAGAAAGTATCGATCATGTCAAAGATGTTTTATGGTATGACGATGCAGTGGATATTTCGGTGCCGACCGAAATGATTCCGGAAGATCTGCGAAAAGCATTCTTTAACGGAAAAGCGACGATGATGATCGCGTTGTTTGACGATACGACATCGGCAGATGATACGATGGATGCGATCACGCAGATACGTAAAGTCGTAGGCAAGAATGTTTATGCAAGCGGAATGTCCGGTGTAGTTACTGATATTAAGAACCTGGCATTGCAGGAAATGCCGATCTACGTCGTGATTGCAGGTTTGCTGTCACTGGTAGTCTTGTTCTTGACCATGACTTCCTTTGTGACACCATTGATCTTCTTGTTGAATATAGGAATGGCAATCGTATTTAACTTAGGAAGTAATATTTTCTTAGGAGAAATATCCTATATCACGCAGGCATTAGCCGCGGTGCTTCAGTTGGCGGTGACGATGGATTATTCCATCTTCCTGTTAGAGAGTTACGAAGCGAACAAGGAACGATATGAAGGTGACAAGAAACGTGCCATGGCACATGCGATCAGCAATACGTTTACATCGATCACGGCAAGTTCGATCACAACGGTTGCAGGATTCGTAGCACTTTGTTTTATGACGTTCAAGCTTGGTGCTAATATCGGTATTGTAATGTCAAAGGGTGTTGTTATTGGTGTGCTTACCTGTGTAACGGTACTTCCGGCAATGATCCTTACCTGCGACAAAGCGATCGAGAAGACGACGCATAGATCGTTGATCCCATCGCTGGATAAACTATCACATGGCATTGTAAAGGGACGTTATGTAGCGGTGCTGTTGTTCCTGATCGTGTTAGTACCGGCAATACACGGTAATAATAATTACAAGATTTATTATAATATTGATCAGTCTTTGCCGAAGAACATTCCAAGTAATGAGGCGAATGAGAAATTAAAGAAGGAGTTTAATATGAGTAACATGCATATGATCCTTCTGAAAGATGGTCTTTCTGCCAAAGAAAAGAGTGCGATGAGCAAGGAAATTGAAAAGGTAGATGGTGTGAAATGGGTGATCGGTTTGAACTCGTTAGTAGGTTCCAATGTACCGGAGTCTATGATACCGAACAATATCAAGAAGATGCTCAAGACAGACAATTATGAACTGGAATTTGTAAGCTCTGATTACAGTTCTGCTACTGATGAGGTAAATTCTCAATTAGCAAAGATTGACAAGATTGTCAAAAAATACCAAAATGATGGTATGGTGATCGGCGAGGCGCCAATGATGAAAGATTTGCAGGATGTAACGGATGTCGATCTCAAGACAGTAAATAATATTTCCATCCTGGCGATCTTTGTTATCATCTTGATCACGTTTAAGTCGATTTCCATTCCGGTGATCTTGATCTCGGTCATCGAATTTGCGATTGCATGTAATATGGCAGTACCGTTTTATACGAATACGTCGCTTCCGTTTGTGGCGAGTATCGTTATCGGTACGATCCAGCTTGGAGGGACCGTAGATTATGCGATTTTGATGACAAGTCGATATCATAAAGAGCGAACGGAACGTGGACAGAGTAAGAAGGATGCAATCCGCATTGCGCATGAGACATCGATCAAGTCGATCCTTACCAGTGGATTGTGCTTCTTTGCCGCAACCTTTGGTGTATCGGTATATTCGCAGGTAGATATGATCGGATCGATCTGTACACTGCTTTCACGTGGTGCGATCATCAGTATGATCGTTGTTATCTGCGTTCTGCCGGCAATGCTTTGGATCTTTGATGGTGTGATCAAACGCACATCTTGGAACATGATCAAGGCAAATGTAGCAAAGAGAGATGCAGAGAAGAAATGATGGAAACAGATATCAAACATTTTGGAATGAATGATATCGAGATGCAGGAAAATGCAAACAGCAAATAAGGAGGAGCATTATGCGACAAATGAGTGGAAAGAAACGTGTAGTAATGACAGGAATCAGTAGTTTATTGGTTGCCGGGCTGGTTGTCGGAAATATAGAATATGCGACACATACGTATCGATACGACAGCAAGGTGCAGGCAATGGCTGCTAACAATAAAGTAGTAGAGCAGACAGCAAGTTTTGCGTCATCTAAGAAAAAGAGTACCGTTAGCAAAGAGGAAACCGTATACGCAACCTTGGATGCAAACGGTGGTGTGACGGATGTCATTGTATCCGACTGGCTCAAAAATTCCGGACAGGTAGATGGTGTCAAAGATAGCTCTACATTGAAGGATATTACAAATACAAAGGGCGATGAGAAGTTTACACAGAGTGGTGACAGTCTTACCTGGGATACTTCCAAAAACGACATTTATTATCAGGGAACAGCAGAAAATAGCGAGCTTCCGGTTGGTATGCAGATCACTTATAAACTGGATGGTGAGAAAGTAGCTCCAAAAGATATCGTTGGCAAGAGCGGAAAGTTAGAGATGACGATCAAGTATTCTAACACATCTAAGAAACAGGTTACGGTAGCAGGTGAGAAGAAAGATATTTACACACCATTTTTGATGGCAACCGGACTTCTGATGGATGGAGAGAAGTTTTCAAATGTAACCGTTGATAATGGAAAAGTAATCTCAGACGGTGACAGAGATATCGTGATCGGAATGGGACTTCCACAGTTGAAAGAACAGCTTACATCAGTTAGCAGCAAGGTGGATGATCTGGATATCCCGGATTCCTTTACAGTAGAAGCAGATGTGACAGATTACGAAAAAGTAGAAGCCGTTACAGTTGCAACAAACGAAGTGTTCAATGAAGTAGGTACCGATAAATTTGACAGCCTGGATGAACTGAAGGATTCTATGACAGAACTTCAAGATGCATCAAACAAACTTGTAGATGGTTCCGGACAGTTGAAAGACGGACTGGATACACTGCTTTCTTCATCAGGAACACTGGTAAGCGGAATTGATCAGCTGGCAAGTGGTGGAAATACATTGGCTGGTGGAACTGATAGTCTGGTGAGTGGAATGCAGAGTGCTAAATCAGGATCTTCACAGTTAGCTGGTGGCGTAAAGACATTAAGTGATGGCGTGAGTGGCATGCAGGTTCAGGTTAGCGACGGAGTGAAAGATTTATCGAATGGAGTTACTTCTGTGCAGGCAGGCGTAGAGACAATCCATGGAATCGCAGCACAGGCTGATGCAGGAGTGGATAAGGCAAAACAAGGAGCTGATGACTTGAGTGCAGGTTTGAAAACGGCATCTGAAAGTGCAGGGCAAATAGCAACTACAGCTAAAACATTAAGTGATGCGTTAAGTGGAAATCAGCAGACTGTACAGGTAGAACAACAACAGGAAGTCACAGTAGATAATTCAGATATCTATAATCAGATAGCAGCTTTGGCAGAGCAAATGACGGATGAGAATGATAAGGCAGCAGTAGAAAATGTACTTAATCAGATCAGTGCAACAAAAACACAGACAGTAGATGTTCAGGCGGAAGTAGAAGTGGAGAATCCGTATGTGACCGCATTGAATGGTATAGCTAGTGGAGCAGATGAACTCAGTAAACAGTTGTCTGCTGAAGGACTAATAGGTGGAGGGGCTGCTACATTATATGGAACTTTAAGCAGCACACAAGGAGCAACCGTTAAGGCGGCAACAGTAGGACTTAGTAGAGCTCTTGCTTCAGACGGTAGTTTACAGAGAGGAATATCATTGCTCCAGAGCGGAGTTGGAGAAATGGGAACAAAACTCGGAGCTGGAACGAATGAACTGTTAAGTGGAATTGGAACATTGCAGAAAGGTGCTGACAGTTTGGATTCTGGATTGGGTACTCTTACAAGCGGCGCATCCCAGCTCAACAGCGGAGCCGGAACCCTTTCAACAGGTCTGAACACTCTTCAGAGCAGTACGGGCGCACTGGTATCCGGTGTAGAACAGCTTGATTCCGGAGCAACTGAACTGAACAGTGGTATGATCCAGTTCAACGAAGAAGGAATTGAAAAACTGGTAAGCGTATTTGACGGGGACATTGATGCACTTCTTGATAAGGCAAACGAACTTCTGGATGCATCCAAAGAATACAAGAACTTCTCTGGAATCGCAGACGGAATGGACGGAAGCGTAAAATTCATTTTCGTGAGTGATAAATAATAGATTACCAAAATGGGAGATAGATTTTAACGTCTATCTCCTGTTTTTTTGTTGCGGATTCACGAACAGTATGATAGTATGATTTTTAAATCATCAATAGTACAAATTCATTTAATACATTTCAAAATTACAAATCAAAAGTCTAAAAACAATCTGACGATATCGGTCAATTATTTCAGACATGTAACTGTGAATATTTTCTGAAAATGAAAGGAAAATGCCTATGAATAATGAGGTTTATCAAATCTATGACCGCATTTTTAAGCGAATCTTTACATTATCTAATTTGTCTATTATTAATATGATTAATGGTTTGTTCCACACAAATTATCCGACTGAAAGTATAGTGGAATATCCTAATAAAGAGTTTGTTAATCGTTTCTTGAAAGAAAGGCTCGCAGATGTTTTTATTTCTATTAATAGTACTCATACATATCATTTAGAAGCGCAAATACAGAAGGATGAAAATATTGTGATAAGAGTTTTCGAATATGGGTTTTATCATGCAGTGGAACATATGGATGATAAAACTATTTTAAAATTTCCTGAACCAGTAGTGATTTATCTTACCAAAGAATCCAGTATACCAGAAGAAAGTGTGTTGATTTTGGATTTTGGTAAACAAGGCAGTTTTGAGTACAAGGTTGAAAATTATATTTACCTAAATCATGATGTAATTGAGCTTAATCAAAGAAAAATGGGGATATTGATACCGTTCCAATTGCTTAAATTTAAAGAAATAATCCATAAAAATCCAACCCGGAAAAATTTCGAGAAGTTGCAGAGACTTCTTGAAAATGATATACTTAACAGTATAGAAGCAAATGTAAAAGTGGGGAATATAACGCAAGAAGATGCGACACAATTGTTGGAACTGACACGTCAATTATACAAGTATCTGTATGATAACTATTATGAAATAGGAGGATGCGAGGATATGAAACCATTGTTGGATGGAGCTATGGAACTACCGTTGGATAAATATAGAATACGAATTGATGAGTTGGAAGGAAAACTGGCAAGCGAAAAAGAACGTGCAGATAAGATGTCTGTGGAAGCTGAGCGCCTGAGAAAAGAATTAGAAGAACTTAAGAAAAATAAATAATCATTTTGAGATACTATTGATGAAAAATGAGCAGGAAAATGAAGAGATATCATAATTGATAAACCACAGATTTTCCTGCTCTGATTTTTTATGTATTTGAAAGAATTACTAATTGTAAGTAGTGTATAGTAATAGGAGAAATCTAATACCGCAACTGTATCCCCTGCTCCTCAATCCAGTCTTCGAGTTCATCCTGGGAATCAGCGGCCCATTCGGAGTTGGAGCCTGCTTTGAATTCATCTTTCAGATCTTCCTGAACCAGCTCCTTTGAAAATACGGGTTTCTCGTCTGTACGGGGATCTTTCGGGTTATCTATCGGTCTTGAACTACTCATATTTTCATGTCTCCTTTACATTTGGATAGAAAAAACATGACCCCTCGAGGTCATGTCTTTTCTTTTTGGTATGTCATTGAGAGGTTTTTCCTCGTTGCATTGCAGTTTGCCTTATATACAAAGCTGGGGAATGCTCCTACAAAGAGGATGTATATATAAATTGGAGTTTTATCATTGCAAGATCATTCTTGGGGGAAACGACCGGCAACAATATAACTGCAATAACAACCAATGTTGTAGCTTAATCAAGTCTTTATTAAAAAGCGGTATCCTTGTGTTGGAAACCGCCCTTGGTTTAGCTCTCTGATTAAGTTGGTTACACTATATCACTTTATCACGGTAGTGTCAACAAGAAAATGGTAAATTTATGAATAAATTATGCACTAAAATCTGTACAAAGCGGTCAAGCGTAAGTCTACTGTAGATTAGCGGTACTGGATCAGTTCCTGGACAGATTTACGTGCTGGTGCGGTCGGTTGGATGGCTGGATGACCGATCGCAATCAGGGCAGATACATTCAGAGTATCGTCAAGACCAAGTAGTTCTTTTACCTTTACCTCATCGAAAATACCCATGACAACCGAACCGATTCCGCATTCATGAGCAGCGAGCTGGAAGGTCTGCGCAGCGATACCGGCATCAAACATTTCCCATTTATCCTTTTTTGAGGTGGAATAAGCTCCGTCCTTTTCGTAACCGCTTTTCCCCGGAACGGAAGCGAGAACAACCAGTACCGGTGCACCAAGAATGATGCCTGTATTCCATTCAAATCCCATAACAGCTTCTCTGGCAATCCTGTCTTTGAGAGCTGTTTCTTCTATTATAATATATCTTGCTGTCTGCGTATTCTTCCAGGATGGAGCGTAGGCACTTGCTTCTACGATTTTCTCGATCACTTCATGTGAGACAGGCTCCTCTGTAAATTTGCGGATCGTTCTTCTTGTTTTGATTGCATCTAATGTCTGCATAATATGCATCCTCCTTCTATTCTATATAAGATGATGTGGGGAAAGATCGAAAGACAGGCTGCATTTAGCGAAGAAGCCTATGGATCTAGTACCCCGCTGAATATGAGAATATTATACCGCAAAAAGGGAATAAGAAAAATAGCACAAAAGGAGAAGATTTTTCAAGAAAATTTTGTATGAAAAAAAGTACAAAAAATAAAATAAAATGCTTGCAAAATGCAGAAACATCGGGTATACTAAAAAAGCTGTGACATGATAGCAAAGAAGCGCGAGGTTGCTGCCGAGAAGAATGGCAGGTTTTCCGTGGAGCGAATGTCAAGTTAGGAAACTGGCGACAAGTCACTGTACGAAATCATAACAGCTGCTGAGATGCAGTAACAACGTGTGAGTTTCTCACGACACACACGGGGAAGTGTACAGTCACCGCTTGTCGTACTGAGGTTTAAGTACGAAAAGGAGGCGACTTTTTTTATGGCAAGTCAAGTAATGAGAATCACATTGAAGGCATATGATCATCAGCTTGTAGATGCATCTGCCAAGAAAATTATCGAAACTGTAAAGAAAAATGGAGCAAAGGTTAGCGGACCGGTACCGCTTCCGACAAAGAAGGAAGTTGTAACAATCTTAAGAGCGGTTCACAAATACAAAGATTCCAGAGAACAGTTCGAACAGAGAACTCATAAGAGACTGATCGATATCATTGCACCGACACAGAAGACTGTAGATGCTCTGTCAAGACTGGAAATGCCAGCTGGTGTATACATCGATATCAAAATGAAGAACAAATAAGTTCTAATAAATTAAAACACAGTAGTTCCTAATATTTAGGATGAACACCCATAAGGGCGTTCCGCTGTAAATCACAGGAGGTAAAATAAAATGAAGAAAGCTATCTTAGCTACCAAAGTCGGAATGACTCAAATCTTCAACGAAGATGGAGTGCTTACTCCGGTAACTGTTCTTCAGGCTGGACCATGTGTTGTAACACAGATCAAAACCGTTGAAAATGACGGATACAGCGCAGTTCAGGTTGGATTCGTTGACAAGAAAGACAAAATTGTTAACGTTGACAAGAACGGAAAGAAAGAAATCGTGCACAGACACGGTGTTACAAAGGCTGAAAAAGGACACTTTGACAAAGCTGGAGTAACAGGAAAAAGATTTGTAAGAGAATTCAAATTCGAGAACGCTGATGAATATCAGTTAGCTCAGGAAATTAAAGCAGATATCTTTGAAGCTGGCGACAAAGTAGACGCAACAGCAATTTCCAAAGGTAAAGGATTCCAGGGTGCTATCAAGAGACACAACCAGCACAGAGGACCTATGGCTCACGGTTCTAAGTTCCATCGTCATGCTGGTTCCAACGGTGCTGCATCTGACCCGAGTAAAGTATTCAAGGGCAAAAAGATGCCAGGACACATGGGAGCAAAGAAGATTACAATTCAGAACCTTGAAATCGTAAGAGTAGACGTTGAAAACAACCTTCTTCTGGTTAAGGGCGCAGTTCCGGGACCAAAGAAATCTCTTGTAACGATTAAAGAATCTGTAAAATCTATCTAAGATTGGCACTAGGAAAGGAGGAACATACAGATGGCAAACGTATCTGTTTACAATATCGAAGGTAAAGAAGTTGGAACAATCGACTTAAATGATGCTGTATTCGGTGTAGAAGTAAACGAACACCTTGTACACATGGCAGTTGTAAGCCAGCTTGCAAATAAACGTCAGGGAACACAGAAAGCGAAAACTCGTTCAGAAGTTTCCGGCGGCGGAAGAAAACCATGGAGACAGAAAGGTACCGGTCATGCAAGACAGGGATCTACAAGAGCTCCGCAGTGGACAGGCGGTGGAGTAGTATTCGCTCCGACACCGAGAGATTACTCTTTCAAACTTAACAAGAAAGAAAGAAGAGCAGCTCTCAAATCCGCTCTGACATCAAGAGTAGAAGAAAAGAAATTCATCGTTGTTGATGAAATTAACTTTGATGAAATCAAGACAAAGAAATTCCAGGATGTTCTTAATAACCTGTCAGTATCCAAAGCTCTCGTAGTTCTGGAAGACGGAAACAAGAATGCAGAACTTTCAGCTAGAAACATTGCTGATGTTAAAACTGCTAAGACAAACACAATCAATGTGTATGACATCCTGAAATACAATACAGTAATCGCAACTAAGGCTGCTGTACAGGCAATCGAGGAGGTGTACGCATAATGGCAAACATTCAGTATTATGATGTAATCCTTAAACCGGTAGTAACCGAAAAGACAATGGCTCTTATGGCTGACAAGAAATACACATTCCTTGTACACACAGAAGCTAATAAGACTCAGATCAAAGAAGCTGTAGAAAAAATGTTCCCAGGAACAAAAGTTGCTGGCGTTAACACAATCAACATGGACGGAAAGAACAAACGAGTTCGCGGAACCATGACATTCGGAAAAACAGCTAAGACAAAGAAAGCAATCGTTCAGTTGACAGAAGAATCAGCAGAGATCGAAATCTTCCAGGGACTGTAAGAAACTGGAACCTAAACGGTGCAAATCCGTGACAAAAATAACTAGCAAAATGCGAAAGGAGATAGAGTAATGGGAATTAAAACATACCGCCCATATACACCTTCCAGAAGACATATGACCGGCTCTGATTTCTCAGAAATCACAAAAACAACACCGGAGAAATCTTTAGTAGTTTCTCTGAGCAAGACTGCCGGACGTAACAATCAGGGTAAAATCACTGTTAGACACCGCGGAGGCGGAGTTAAGAGAAAATATAGAGTAATCGACTTCAAACGTAAAAAAGACGGAATTCCGGCAACTGTAATCGGAATCGAATACGATCCGAACAGAAGTGCTAACATCGCACTTATCTGCTACGCTGATGGAGAAAAAGCTTACATCATCGCACCAGAAGGACTTACAGACGGAATGAAAGTTATGAACGGACCAGAAGCAGAAGTAAGAGTAGGAAACTGCCTGCCGCTTTCAGCTATCCCGGTTGGTACACAGGTTCATAACATTGAGCTTCATCCTGGAAAGGGCGGACAGATGGTTCGTTCAGCAGGAAACAGCGCACAGCTCATGGCTAAAGAAGGAAAGTACGCAACACTTCGTCTTCCTTCAGGAGAAATGAGAATGGTTCCGATCGAATGCCGCGCATCAGTTGGTGTTGTTGGTAATGGCGATCACAACCTTGTAAACATTGGTAAAGCAGGACGTAAACGTCACATGGGTATCAGACCTACAGTTCGTGGTTCCGTTATGAACCCGAATGATCATCCGCATGGTGGTGGTGAAGGTAAGACTGGAATCGGTCGTCCGGGTCCGTGCACTCCTTGGGGTAAACCGGCACTTGGTCTTAAGACTCGTAAGAAAAACAAACAGTCTAACAAGCTGATCATCAGAAGAAAAGACGGTAGAGGAATCAAATAGTTAATTTTCAAGGAGGTTAGAACCTATGGCTCGTTCACTTAAAAAAGGACCATTCGCGGACGAAAGCTTACTTAAGAAGGTAGATGCATTAAACGCATCAAACGACAAGCAGGTTATTAAGACATGGTCACGTCGTTCAACAATTTTCCCTTCATTCGTAGGCCATACAATTGCAGTTCATGACGGAAGAAAGCACGTTCCGGTGTATGTAACTGAGGATATGGTTGGACACAAGCT
>ENA-OPAH01002391-OPAH01002391.1-human-gut-metagenome-genome-assembly--contig:-NODE-2391-length-10682-cov-2.720523_pt1 | contig 10682 bp, 10 predicted proteins | sample MGYA00241050_ERZ501416 | MGnify/ENA primary metagenome ERZ501416 (study PRJEB25962, sample SAMEA2042632) | human gut metagenome | biome: human gut; feature: human-associated habitat; material: faeces... | reverse complement strand
TGCCGCACCTCGCTCGCCGTATCGGCACTTAGAATTATGCGGTATTGCCCTAAAACATTGCAACACTCTTCCGGGTTGGCAATACACGGGGCAAATGACCGCGGGCGGGCAATGCTCGCCCCTGCGACGTAATTTTCTGCTATCCTTTCTTATTATATTTTATTCTATCATTTCAATTTTTTACAATGCGAGGTAACACCCAATGAAACAAAATCGTGTAATTTCCGGCGCTGTGGCCGCCCTGGTGCTGGCTGCTCTGCTGGCTGGCTGCGGCTCCACCGCAGCCGGCGCTTCTTCCGCTGACTCCACCCCCGCTGCCACCGAGGCTGCCGGCAGTGAAGCCACCGCCCCCACCGCAGAACCCCAGACCGAAGCTGCTCTGCCGGACGGCGTGTATACCGCCGAATTTGAAACTGACAGCAGTATGGTGCACGCCAACGAAGCCTGCGATGGCAAGGGAACCCTGACTGTCGCCGATGGCAAAATGACCTTCCATGTCAGCCTGGCATCGAAAAAGATCGTCAACCTGTACCTGGGCACTGCCGAGGACGCCCCCAGCCACGAGAGCGACTGGCTGCAGCCCACCACCGATACTGTGACCTATTCCGACGGCACCAGCGATGAAGTGTACGGCTATGATATTCCGCTGGACGCTGTGGATACCGACTTCCAGCTGGCCATTTTGGGCACCAAGGGCACCTGGTACGACCATACCGTCAGCGTGCGCAATGCCGAGCCTAAGACCGAAGATGCCGCTGCCGAAACCGCCGCTGTGCCTGCTGATGGCAGCTACACCTGTGCTGTCACACTGGAGGGCGGCTCCGGCCGCGCCACGGTGGAAAGCCCTGCTGCCCTGACGGTTGCCGATGGCACCATGACCGCCATGATTGTGTGGAGCAGCCCCAACTATGACTATATGCTGATTGATGGAGAAAAGTACCTGCCCACCAACACCGAAGGCAACTCCACCTTTGAAATCCCCGTTGCTGCGCTGGATACCGCCCTTGCCGTTACCGCCGATACCGTTGCCATGAGCACCCCGCACGAGATCGATTATACTCTGACCTTTGACAGCGCCACGCTGACCCCCGTAGAATAATGCAGACGAAACGTTTTGGGCTTTGTGCCGTACTTTCTGCCGCAGCGCTTTTGCTGTTGGCCGGCTGCGCGGGCAGCGGCAGCACGGCTGCCCCCACCCTTACCGTGGAAAGCAGCTACCCGCTGCAATACGCCAAACAGTTTACCGTGGATGAATGCACCGGCGGGTACGAGCTGATCACCATTGCGGACAGCCAATATCTGGTAGTGCCGCAGGGCGCTGCCGTGCCGGAGGATCTGCCCCAGGGCACCACCGTGCTGCAACAGCCCATTGAGAATATCTACCTGGTTTCCACCTCCGCTATGGACCCCATCATCAGCCTGGGCGCGCTGGACAGCATTGCACTTTCCGGCACCAAGGCGGATGGCTGGTACCTGCCCGAAGCCAAAGCCGCCATGCAGGCGGGGCAGATTGCCTATGCGGGCAAGTACAGCGCCCCGGACTATGAAACCATTCTGGCTTCCGGCTGTGGACTTGCCATTGAAAACACTATGATCTACCACACGCCGGAGGTCAAAGAACAGCTGGAAAAGTTCGGCATCCCCGTTTTGGTGGAGCGTTCCAGCTATGAAACCGACCCTCTGGCCCGCATGGAATGGGTCAAGCTGTACGGCATTCTGCTGGGCAAACAGCAGGAGGCGGAACAGCTGTTTGACACCCAGGTACAGCGCGTTGCCCCGCTGGAAAACCAGCAGCCCACCGGCAAAACGGTGGCGTTTTTCTCCATCACTTCCAACAACCTTGTCACGGTGCGCAAAGGCAGCGACTATGTGGCCCGCATGATCGAGATGGCGGGCGGCAGCTATGTGTTTGCTGATTTAACGGACAGCGGCAACAATCTGGCCACCATCAATCTTTCGCTGGAAGATTTTTACGCCGGTGCCAAGGACGCCGATGTGCTGCTCTACAACAGCACCATTGAGGGCAGCATTGCCAGCACCGAACAGCTGGTGGAAAAATGCCCGCTGCTGGCGCAGTTCAAGGCCGTGCAGAACGGCAATGTGTGGTGTACCGCGCAGAGCCTGTTCCAGCAAAGCATGGAGCTTCCGGATTTGATTCTGGATATGAACCGCGTGTTTACCGAGGGCACCCCCGCGGACAGTGAACTGACATTTTTAACGCATGTAGAATAATTTTATTGCAGAAAGGCAGCGCCATGCACACCAAGCGCCTGACAATTACATATGTAGCCCTTGCGGCGGCGCTGCTGGGGCTGTTTGCGCTCAACCTGTTCTGGGGCAGTGTGGCAATTTCGCCGCGCGGCGTGGTGCAGGCGCTGCTGGGCCGCGGGCAGGATGAACTGGCCGCCAATATCCTATTGCAGCTGCGCCTGCCGCGCGCCGTTATGGTAGTGCTGCTGGGGGCGGCGCTCTCGGTAGCGGGCTACCTGCTGCAAACCTTTTTTGCCAACCCCATTGCGGGGCCGTTTGTCATGGGCATTTCCAGCGGGGCCAAGCTGGCCGTGGCACTGGTCATGGTGGCTTTTCTGAACCATGGCCTGCTCACCAGCTCCCTTACCCTGATCACAGCCGCCTTTGCGGGGGCCATGGCCTCCATGGCCTTTGTGCTGGCGGTGGCGCGCCGGGTACACCGCATGAGCATTCTGGTCATCTGCGGCGTGATGATCGGCTATATCTGTTCCGCCGTCACCGATATTGTGGTGGCCTTTGCACAGGATTCCAACATCGTCAACCTGCACAACTGGTCCATGGGCAGCTTTTCCGGCATGACCTGGGGCAATGTGGCCGCCGCTGCGCTGGTGGTGCTGCCCTGTTTGGCCGCGGCCTTTTTGCTGGCCAAGCCGATGGCCGCCTACCAGATGGGGGAGCAGTATGCCCAAAGCGTGGGTGTGGCTGTGCGGCCGTTCTGCGTGGCGCTGGTGCTGCTTTCCAGTTTGCTGGCCGCCTGCGTCACGGCGTTTGCAGGGCCCATTTCCTTTGTGGGTATTGCGGTGCCGCACCTGGTCAAGCAGGCGTTGGGAAGCGCCAAGCCGCTGCATGTGCTGCCGGGCTGTGCGCTGGGTGGGGCGGCGTTCTGCCTGCTGTGTGATCTGATCGCCCGCAGCCTGTTTGCCCCCACTGAGCTTTCCATCAGCTCCGTCACAGCGGTATTTGGTGCGCCGGTAGTCATCTGGCTGTTGGTGCGCCGCCAAAGCGGGGAGGGCCGGACATGAGCGAAGCATTTTACTGCCAAACGCAGGATCTTGCCATCGGGTACGGCAAAACGCCGCTATTACAAAACATTGGCATTGGCGTGCAGCGCGGGCAGATCTTAGCGTTGATTGGCCCCAACGGCGCGGGCAAATCCACCCTGCTCAAAACGCTGGCGGGCCAGCTGGCCCCCATGGGCGGCACAGTGCTGCTGGCGGAGAAGGATCTTACTGCCTATACCGGTACCCAGCGGGCGCAGAAGCTGGCTCTCATGGCCCCTCACAGCCGCCGGATGGAGCTGACCACCTGTTTTGACTTTGTTTCGGCGGGGCGCTATCCCTACACCGGACGGCTGGGCATTTTGTCTGCCGAGGACAGGCAGCAGGTGCACAGAGCCTTGGAGCTGGTGGGCGCGGCGCAGCTGGCAGGCCGGGATTTTAACCGCATCAGCGACGGCCAGCGCCAGCGCATCCTGCTGGCCCGGGCACTGTGCCAGCAGCCGGAAGTGATCCTGCTGGACGAGCCGACCTCTTTTCTGGATATCAAGGGCAAGATCGAACTGCTCACCATTTTAAAGGAGCTGGCCCATACCGGTCAGCTGGCGGTGATCCTGAGCCTGCACGAGCTGGAATTGGCCGAAAAAATAGCGGACACGGTGGTGTGCGTTTCGCCCGGTGGTGTTTCCGGCGTGCTGACCCCGGAACAGGCGTTTCAGCCGGAGAACATCCGCACCCTGTACGGCCTGACCGAACAGCAGTACACGGCTCTGTTCGGCACACCGGAGCCGGAAGCCGAAAAGGCACCCGCCGGAAAACCTCAGTTTGAGCATTACGTCCGCAGCGGGCAGAAGCTGCTGCGCTGCGGCTATACCACCGGCACCTGTGCCGCGCTGGGGGCTGCAGGGGCGGCGCGTCTGCTGCTGACCGGCCGCGAACCGGAAACGGTGGCTCTGCGCACGCCCAAGGGCATTGTGGTGGAGGTGGCTCCCCTCTGGTGCCGCAGCACGGACACAGGTGCCGCATGTGCCATCCGCAAGGACGGCGGCGACGATGTGGATGTGACTACGGGCCTGCCGGTGGTCGCATCAGTGGTACTGGAACCGGATGCCCCCGGCGTGCGCATCTTTGGCGGCGAGGGGGTGGGCCGTGTGACGAAGCCCGGCCTTGACCAGCCCGTAGGCGAAGCCGCCATCAACCATGTGCCGCGCCGGATGATCGCCGAGGCGCTGGAACGGGAAGCTGAAAATGCTGCCTACACTGGCGGCTTTGCAGTGACCATTTCCATCGAGGGCGGTGCCGAGACGGCAAAGCGCACCTTCAACCCGCACATCGGGGTGGAGGGCGGGCTTTCCATTCTGGGCACCAGCGGCATCGTGGAACCCATGAGCCAGCAGGCCATTCTGGATACCATCCAGCTGGAAATGAATCAGGCCGCACTGCGCGCAAAAAATGCCCCCGGCCCCCGGCGGCTGGTGCTGGCCCCCGGCAACTACGGGCTGGATTATCTGGCCAGCGCTCTGCCGCAGTTCGAGCGGTTCCCGGTGGTCAAAACTTCCAACTTCATCGGGGATACGCTGGATATGGCTGGCCCACGGCCAAATTTGAGGAAGTGCTTCTGGTAGGCCACGTAGGCAAGCTCTGCAAGCTGGCGGCAGGGGTCATGAACACCCACTCCCACACGGCGGATGGCCGCGCTGAAGTGTTTTGCGCCCATGCGGCGCTGTGCGGTGCCGCGCATGAGGTGTGCGCCGCCCTGATGGATGCCGCCACCACCGATGCCTGCCTTGACATTCTGGACGGCGCGCAGCTGCGTGCACCGGTGCTGGAAAGCATCCTTGCCGCCATCCAGATGCATCTGGACCGACGGGCAGGCGGGGCCTTCCGGGTGGGCGCGGTGCTCTTTTCCAACCAGCACGGCCCGCTGGGCGAGACAAAAACGGCAAAGGAGCTGATGCAGGAATGGCAGAACTGAAAGGTACATTTTACGGTGTCAGCGTCGGCCCCGGCGACCCGGAGCTGATGACGCTGCAGGCTGTGCGGCTCATCCGGCAGTGCCCGGTGCTGGCCGCGCCGCAGACTGCTTCCGGCCAGATGCTGGCGCTGGACATCGCCCGCAGTGCGCTGGGAGAAGCGCTGGACGGCAAGACCATCGTCCCGCTGTACTTTGCCATGAGCCGTGACCCGGCCGCGCTGGCGGCTTCGCATGAAAAAGCCGCCGCCGCGGTGCGGCAGTATCTGGATGCCGGGCAGGACGTTGCCATGCTGAACATCGGTGATGTTTCCATCTATGCCACCTTTGGTTACCTGCAGGAGATCTTGCAGGCCGGGGGTTATGCCACCGCCATGGCGGCAGGTGTGCCCAGCTTTTGTGCGGCGGCGGCGCGGCTGAATGTGCCGCTGACCGGCGGCATGGATACGCCGCTTACCATTGCGCCCGGCGGCTGGACAGACCGCGTGCTGGAAACGCCCGGCACCAAAGTATTGATGAAGACCGGCAGGCAATTGCCCGCTTTGCTGGCTGCGCTGGAACAGGCTGGCAGGCTTGAAAACAGCGCCCTTGTGTGCAACTGCGGCCTGCCGGATGAACAGGTCTACCCGGATCTTTCCCTTGAGCGGCCGCAGGAACAGGCCGGTTATTTTGCCACCGTTTTGGTAAAGGAGTAACGTTATGGTACATTTTGTTGGTGCAGGCCCCGGCGCACCGGACCTCATCACCCGGCGGGGCGCGGCCCTGCTTCAGAAAGCCGACTGCATCATCTATGCGGGCAGTCTGGTGAACCCGGCCCTGCTGGGCCTTGCAAAGGCAGATTGCGCCATTTATAACAGCGCTGAAATGACGCTGGAGCAGGTGCTGGATGTGATGCGGCAGATGGAAGCTGCGGGTAAGATCACCGTGCGCCTGCACACCGGCGACCCCTGCCTTTACGGTGCCATCCGGGAGCAGATGGATGTGCTGGACGCCGAGGACATTCCCTACGATGATACCCCCGGTGTGTCCAGCTTCTGCGGCGCAGCGGCGGCACTGAATGCAGAGTACACGCTGCCCACCGTCAGCCAGACCGTCATCATCACCCGCATGGAGGGCCGCACCCCGGTGCCGGAAAAAGAAAAGCTGGCAAGCCTTGCCGCCCACGGGGCAACGATGGTCATTTTCCTATCCATCGGCCTTGTGGACAAAGTACAGCAGGCGCTTCTGGCAGGCGGTGCCTATACGCCGGATACCCCGGCAGCGGTGGTGTATAAGGCCACATGGCCGGAGGAAAAAACGGTGCGCTGCACCGTAGGTACGCTGGCGGAAAGCGTTCATGCAGCGGGCATCACCAAAACGGCGCTCATCGTGGCAGGCGGCTTTCTGGGCCGGAATTATGAGCGCAGCAAGCTCTACGACCCGGCCTTTACCACCGAGTTCCGCAAGGGGACAGACCAGTGACCCGCGCCTATCTGGCCTTTACGGCAAAGGGCCTTGCACTGGCCCAAAAACTGGCGGCGGCATATCCCGGCAGTGTGACCCGCTGCGGCCATGAAGCCGGGCAGGTGCACCTTGCCGATTGGACGGCCCGCCAGTTTGCCGGGAGCGATGCCCTTGTTTTTGTAGGTGCTGTGGGCATTGCGGTGCGGGCCATTGCGCCCCACTGCCAAAGCAAGGCGCAGGACCCTGCCGTTGTGGTGCTGGACGAGTGCGGCCGCTTTGCTGTGCCCATCCTCTCAGGCCACCTGGGCGGTGCCAACGACCTTGCCCGGGCGCTTGCCGCTGTGTGCGGTGCGGTGCCGGTGATCACCACAGCCACCGACGCAAACGGTGTGTTTGCGGTGGACGAGTGGGCAAAGCACCAGAACTGCACCGTGCTGGAGCCGGAGCGCATCAAGCTTGTCAGCGGTGCACTGCTGGCGGACAAAACGGTGCAGTTTGCATCCGACTGGCCCATTGCGGGTGCACCGCCTGATGGGATCACGGCGGGAGATGCCCCGGACTTTGCCCTCACCCTCTGCCCGGCGGGGGATGCGCTGCATCTGGTGCCGCGCATCGGCGTGCTGGGCGTGGGCTGCAAACGCGGCACCAGCGCCGAAACGCTGGCCGAAGCCTTTGCAGCTTTCTGTGCCCAGAACCGCCTTGCGCCGCAATGCATCACGGCGGCGGCAAGCATCGACTTAAAACAAAACGAGGCGGGCCTGCTGACCTTCTGTAAGAGCCACAGCTGGCCGGTGCAGTTTTTCACAGCGGAACAGCTGCGTGCCGCCCCCGGCAGCTTTACGCCTTCGGCCTTTGTGCAGAGCGTTACCGGCGTGGACAATGTCTGTGAACGGTCGGCAGTGCTGGCCGCAGGCGAGACACTCGTTTTTCACAAATATGCCCATACCGGCGTGACCTTTGCGCTGGCCGTGCGGCCCTATGCCCCGGACTGGAGGTGGCAGAATGTTTGACCCGATGGAATTTGAGATCGACGAACCGGAAAAGGTAGTCTACGTGGTGGGCATTGGCCCCGGAGATGTTTACTACCTGACGCAGGAAGCCCAGAACGTTCTGGAACACGCAGATGCCATCTGCGGCTATAAACTTTATCTTGATCTGATCGAGCCGAAGTTCCCATGTGAGGAATATTATTCCACCGGCATGACCAAGGAGATCGACCGCTGCCGCTGGGCGCTGGAAAAGGCGGATACCGGCAGGCGCGTGGTGATGGTGTGCAGCGGCGACGCAGGCGTTTACGGCATGGCCAGCCCTGTGCTGGAACTGGCGCAGGATTACCCGGACGTTGCCGTAGAAGTGGTGCCCGGCCTTACGGCCGCCCTCAGCGGTGGGGCTGTGCTGGGCGCGCCGCTGGCCCACGATTTCTGCGTGATCTCGCTTTCCGACCGGCTTACCCCGTGGGAGGTCATCGAAAAGCGGCTGGCCTGCGCAGCGCAGGGAGATTTCTGTGTTGCACTCTATAATCCTTCCTCCAAGGGCAGACCGGACTACCTGCAAAAGGCAGTGCGCATCCTGCGCGCAAACGGCAAGGCGGATGATACCGTCTGCGGCCTTGTGCGCAACATTGGCCGCGAGGGCCAGAGCGCCCGGGTGCTGACGCTGGCCGAGCTGGAAAACACGCCGGTGGATATGTTCACCACCGTGTATATCGGCAACAGCAATACCCGCGCCCTTTCGGGCCGGATGGTCACGCCGCGGGGGTACCGTAAGTGAAGGCGGTCGTGTTCAGCGGCACCACCGAGGGCCGTCGCTTTTCCAAAAAGCTGGCAGAGCTTGGCGTTGCGGTAACGGTGTGCGTGGCAACGCCGCTGGGGGCCGAGGAGCAGGGCGAAATGGCGGGCATCACGGGGCGGCTGCAGCCGGATGCCATGGCGGCATTGCTGGCGGGAGCTGATCTCTGCGTGGATGCCACCCACCCTTATGCAGTGGATGCCACCAGGAACATCCGCGCTGCAGCGGTGCAGGCGGGCGTGGAATACCGCCGCCTGCTGCGTGCGCAAAGCCCCTTGCCGCCCGGCTGTGCGGTGTTTGAAACAGCAGCGCAGGCTGCAGAATATCTGGCCGGGACAGAGGGCAATATCCTGCTTGCCACCGGTGCCAAGGAGCTGGCTGTGTTTGCCGGGCTGGAACCGGCGCGGCTTTACCCGCGCGTCCTGCCCACGCCGGAGGGCATTGCCGCCTGTGAAGCAGCCAATGTCCCGCACCGGAACATCATTGCCATGCAGGGACCGTTCAGTCTGGCGCTGAATAAGGCGTTGATAACACAGTTCCAGATCCGGTACCTCGTCACCAAGGACGGCGGCGCAGCGGGCGGCTTTGCCGAGAAGGTGCAGGCCGCTGCCGATACCGGCGCACAGCTGGTGGTGCTGCGCCGCCCGCCGGAAACTGGCGAGACGGAAACACAAATTTTAGCGTATTGCAAGGAGATTTTGCAATGGTCACACTGATCGGCATGGGCAGCGGAAAATGGGAAGCCCTTTCGGCGCAGGCACAGCAGGCTGTGCGCAGCGCGGGCCTTGTGTTCGGTGCAAAGCGGCTGCTGGCGGGCCTGCCTGCAGACTGCACGGCCCGGCAGTTCGCGCTCTACCAGCCCGCTGACATTCTGGAAACGCTGGCACAAAACCCTGGGCAGGATGCTGCCGTGCTTTACAGCGGCGATACCGGATTTTACTCCGGTGCGTCCGGTCTGCTCACGCCGCTGCGGGCGCTGGGCATCCCCGCGCGGGTGTATCCGGGCGTTTCCAGCATCCAGCTGCTTTCAGCGGCGCTGGGCCGACCGTGGCAGGACTGGAAGCTGGTCTCGGCCCATGGCTGCGCCTGCGACCCGGTGGCCGAGTGCATGATGAACCGTTCGGTGTTCTTCCTCACCGGCGGCACTGAAACGCCCGCCTCTCTGTGCCAGAAGCTGACCGATGCCGGTATGGGCGAAGCCCACGGCGTGGTGGGCGAAAACCTTGGCACCGAGGCGGAAGCCATCCGCTACGGCTCTGCTGCAGAGCTGGCGGGGCAGAGCTTTGCACCACTCAGCGTGCTTCTGGTGGAAAACTTTGATCTGCCGCAGCTGCGTGCGCCGGGCTTCCCGGACGAAAGCTTCATCCGGAGCGAGGTGCCCATGACCAAGCAGGAGGTGCGCGCTGCTGCGCTGGCAAAGCTGGCGGTAATGCCCACCGACACTCTGTGGGATGTGGGCGCAGGCACCGGCAGTGTGAGCGTGGAGCTTGCGCTGGCGGCACCCAAAGGCCGCGTTTACGCCGTGGAGTGTGAACCGGATGCCTGTGAACTGATCCGTAAAAACCGGGCAAAGTTCCATGCTTGCAACCTCATCCTCATCGAGGGCCGCGCACCGGATGTGCTGGCAGACCTGCCTGCGCCGGATGCCGTGTTCATCGGCGGCACCAAAGGCGGCATGGAAGCCGTGCTGGATGAAGTGCTCGGCAAGAATCCGAACGCACGCATCTGCATTTCGGCCATTGCGCTGGAAACGCTGGGCGCTGCCATTGCCGCCCTCACGGCCCGGGGCCTGACCGCAGAGGTAACGCAGATCGCCGTCAGCCGCACAAAACCGGCGGGCCGACTGCACCTGCTCATGGCCAATAACCCCATCTTCCTCATTACGGGTACACGCAAATGATGCAATTCCTCATCGCCGCGCCTTCTTCCGGCAGCGGCAAGACCACTGTTGCCTGTGCAGTGCTGGCGGCGCTGAAAAAGCGCGGGGCCGACCCCTGTGCGTTCAAAAGCGGGCCGGACTACATCGACCCCATGTTCCACCGCTCGGCTCTGCAGGTGGACAGCCACAATCTGGATCTGTTTCTTTCCAACAGGGATATGGTGCGGGCCATTTTTGCCCGCTATGCCGCCGGGCATGGTGCCGCCGTGTGCGAGGGCGCTATGGGCTTTTATGATGGTCAGGGCCTGACCACCCGTGCCAGCGCTTGGGAACTGGCGGATACGCTGGGCCTGCC
>ENA-OPAH01002385-OPAH01002385.1-human-gut-metagenome-genome-assembly--contig:-NODE-2385-length-10688-cov-14.377598_pt1 | contig 10688 bp, 14 predicted proteins | sample MGYA00241050_ERZ501416 | MGnify/ENA primary metagenome ERZ501416 (study PRJEB25962, sample SAMEA2042632) | human gut metagenome | biome: human gut; feature: human-associated habitat; material: faeces... | reverse complement strand
AATTATAGTATATGCCATTTGCACGAAGAAAACAATACTTTGCACGAATATTTAACAATAAATTCATTCAATGAGGTTAGCTGCACGATGAAGCCTGTATAACAGAAGGATTTGGTGGTGATAATAATTGCCTGATTCCTGTGGCCTTTTAGTTATTTGTAGTCCCATCCTGCCCGCCTCATAGCAAGCTCCATCTCATATATATTTGTTTCATTGTAGAGTTTTTCTTTTTGCCCGCCAAGCTTGATTGTCCGCAAATAAGATAACCGGGTATTTTGCGTATTTTTGATATAAGTAGATTTTATATAGCAATTCTCAGGATTCACAGTCGTATAAAGCAGAGCATCGTTTTCAAGGATTTTCAATGGGCGTAAGTTATGTGATGTAAAGATCAATTGTCCTTTAGCTTTATGCTATCGGTCAAGCCGGAACTTAAACAAGCTTTCAATCAGCTTTGTTCTGATGTAATCCTCCATATCAGAGTTATAATAACCGTTCATCTTAGAGAAATAGCGGATATATCCGGTGTAACGGTTAAGGACGGCTTTTACCGCTTTCGGATCACCCTCATGTGCCTCTATAATCGTGTCATAGGGGAGAAACCGGTTACTCATGGGACAACACCTCCATTTTCTCTTTCAGCCTCTTTGTTCTCCGATTTCTTTCTGCGTCAAGTGCTGGAAGTAATACAAAAAGATTTCCTCCTGTGTCTGTTCCGGCAGCCGGGCAAGAGCCGCTGCAAGGGAACGGCTGTCTAAAAGTATCGTCTGCCCCCGGACAGAAAACGGATAGGTTTCTCCATAGTCCGGCACTTGAAAATACTCGTCTGTGGTGCTTAGCGGGACAAACTTTTCTTCGGTCAAATATTCAAGGGAGATTTCACGTTTCCACCTCGCTGCCAGCATACGGGCAGCGTCAAAGGACGCATGACGAATAACAATCCGGCAGTAGGTATCATGGGTATAGCGGATATGTTCTTGATAGGCTTCGTATTCAGTCATGGAAAATCCCCCTTTCTTCGATTATGGGAAAGGGCGGCAGCACTTTTTTGCTGTCGCCCCTTGATTACCTACCAGCAAGGACAGACGGGGCTGTCAACGGTGGGCGTAGCCCATTTACTTGCCGTTGACTGGCTTGGCTGGGTTTGCTATTCTACTACTGTGTTATCAAACTATATCCCGATTTTTATATACTGCTGCTGCAATCCGATATGAGATAAAAAACCACACAACAGAGATTACAAGCACGATATTAAAAGTCAACTGGATATTGTCTTTTACAGGAATAAAGAGGTTTGTGAGAAGTACAAGCCCAACAATAACGCCTGTCGATGCCATAAAGGACATCATAAAAACAATTTGGGATTTTTCCGGGTCAAACAAATAAGCACATGGTAAGCTAATGCCGCCCGCTAATAAAGTGGCACTCATACCGATTGCGGCATATAAGCACAAAGAATGAACTGTTATATCTGCTCCCGCTAACATAAGCACAATACATGGAATAAGTGCTGTAATTAAACCGATTACCGCAAGCAAGATATAAAAGATAAATTTCTCTCTGATAATCTGATTTCTTGATACGGGCATGGTAATCACATTTTTATTCCATTTTGAGCCTGCGTCACTTGTGATACTGATAAAAACCGCTGTTGTGGAAGCTACCGGGGCTAAAATCAGAAGTGCACTTGTTTCCAGTAAAAAAGACAATCCAAAACCTAAAACGATCAAGCTGACGATAGTTACAAAGATATTGCTCTTTGCAATATAGAGGTCTTTTAGTAAAACGCCTTTCATCATCTTTCCCCCTTTACATAGAGAAGCATAATTTCATCAATCGTAGCGGGTACAATCAATGCTTTTGGATATTTTTTCTGAATTTTATCCCGTTCAGAAACTAAAATCTGCCATTCGTAATCCATTTTTCTGTATGTGATAATATCCGATTTATCCAATGCGTCAAATTGTGCTGCTCCGCATTTTATAACGCCATATTGTTCAATCAGTTCATCTTTCGGTTTGGAAAAAACAACTTTTCCCTTATGGATAAAAACAATGTAATCGGCAATTTTTTCTAAATCGCTGGTAATGTGGGAAGATACCAGTATGGAGTGTTCTTCGTCCTGCACAAAATCCAAAAGCATATCCAGAATATCGTCCCGGATAACAGGGTCAAGCCCGCTGGTTGCTTCGTCCAAAATCAGCAGCTTAGAATGGTGTGAAAGGGCTACGGAAATAGCCAGCTTCATTTTCATACCTTTGGAAAACTGTTTAATCTGCTTATCAAGGGGCAAAGAAAATTGTTTCAGCAGCCGAAAATAGGCTTGCTCGTCCCATGAGCCATAGATATTTTTCATTATCTGGTTGATTTTCTTGGGAGAAAGAATTTCCGGATAGTTGCTTCCGTCAAATACTACTCCAATCTGTTCTTTTGTTTCATTGTCCAGCTCATCTTTTCCCAATACCGAAACATGACCGGCTTCTTTATGGATAAGCCCCAAAGCCGCATTTATTGTTGTGCTCTTTCCTGCGCCATTTTCTCCAATCAGCCCGACAATAGACCCACTTGGAACGCTAAAAGAAACATTGTCCAAAACAAAATCTTTATATGTTTTGGTAAGACCCGAAATAGTCAAAGCATTGTTCATTGTCAATCCTCCTCATACAATAGTGTTAACAAATTCAGTAATTTATTAAGAGGTATTCCACTTGTACGGGCAATTTCAATGGCTTCGTTAAAGTGTTCCTCGATTTTCTTTTGCTGTTCTTCAAGATAGAAGTCTTGATTTTGTACTGATACATAACAACCTTTTCCGGCTGTCGTTTCGATAAAACCGTCTGATTGAAGCAGGTCGTATGCCTTTTGAACAGTCAAAACACTTATCTGCAAGGATTTTGCAAGAGAACGGATAGAGGGAAGTGCTTCCCCAGCTTTCAGTTCACCATTCATAATCTGTGATTTAATTTGCGTTGAAATTTGCTCATACAAAGGGCGACTTGTTTTGTTGCTCACAACAATTTCCAAAGTCCCACCGCCTTTCTGTCTTTAACTGTATCGCTTTAACAAGCACAGTATAATACTGTATATGACGGCTGTCAAGAATGAAATATAAAAAAAGCAGAGCAAACGGCTATGCTTGTCCTGCTTTTTGATATTATGGAGTTTGGAATAGTGGGTGGCTATCTATCAAAGCTATGTGTTACTTTACCGCACATGAGCATTTGCACCTGGATTATCATTTCCGTAACCTTCGAGAAGGTTTACAACGCCCCATGCGCCCAAACCTGCGCCCAAAGCAATCACAAGGATTTTCAAAGTATCAATCGCGCTCGCAAAAAATTCCATATAGTTTCTCCTTTAATTTCAGAAATTTTAATTTGTGATATGGCCGTATCAGACCGGAAACAAAAAAAGCCGCCGCACTGTTTTAGAAAAAAATCTGTTTCAAACAGCACGGCGGCATGGGGCAGGAAAAATCCTGCGGTTATTTACTTTTCAGGGAGAATCACGAATCCTCAAAAAACCCTCCTTTCATCGTGACAAAAACAAAGCCCGCCAAGCATCATGCTTTGACAGGCAGGAACAATAAATGTAAGTTTTAGATTATGAAAAGGAGCGGCAGCACTTTTTGCTGTCGCCCCTTGATTACCCATCAGCAAGGTCAGCATTTTTCCCCTTACCCTTCATTTGCATATCATTTTATCGTAATCCCTTGATCTTTTTCAGAGATACTTTCGCTGTTGTTCCAAAGTTTCCATGTCTCTCTTTCTTTAAGATACAACGAAAAGTGAACCCTTATGTACTTGAAGAATCTGAAATACGATTCCTCCCTGTAAATACCAATCTGTTCCACAAAGCAATTAAAATTTATTCTTCTCAGTGGTCTTAATATATGGTTTATCAAAATATAGAAGAAATGGATATATATTTTCTTTTAATATTTTTCTAAAAAAGCTTTATTTTATCACTCTCCAGTCATCGGACGCATCATGGAAAGCAGCTCTTTCCGGTAATGATCGGCCTTTTCCTGATTGCCCTGTTCTTTCCGTACCATCTTTGTGATTCCCGGATACTGTCCCGGGAAGCTTTCCAGCATGATACCATCTCCATAGATTAGGTAAACATCTCCGTCTGTCATATCTTCCTCTGTCAGCTTCTTTCCATTCTCATCCGTAAGCTTATCCGGTATCGTTCCGGAGAAAATCGTGTCCGTGTCCAGATCCGCAAAATACCAACTGTTATCATCTATATGAAAATACACTGCTGTCATCGGCTTTTCCCCGCATCCCGCCAGACAGAACATAACAAGTACCGCCAGCATCACGATCCATTTTTTCATTATTCCACCTCCTAGTCTCTGTCAGTATTTGATTATTTCGACTTCACACCGTGCTAGCGCCATGAAAAACATTAATATTACTGACTTCTACAATGTTTTTTATCTGGCACTACCATTAGTGGGAGATTTTTAATATAAATTTAATTGATCGTTGGAAGTACTTCCATAACCTGATCAATCACTTCCACAATTCTCTGTATATCCATATTTTCTTTTACATCAGAACTATCATTCACGTTCAAACCATCTTGCCAGTCCTGGACAATAGATACTGCCGGGATATTCACTAATGCAAACGGATAATGGTCACTGTTGGTTGCCATTGTCAGGAAAAATCTGTCACTGGGTGTAAATAGTTCTGACATACTGTTTTTATTTAATTCTGCCAGTTTTTTCAATCCCTCATCATCATATTCCGCATTGTCTGGTCTTTTGTTTCCTTCGATCATCGCCATATAACCCAGATTACTTTTTTCTGCAATAGTATCAATATTTATTACTCCGATGATCTGTTTCCGCTCGTCCTCCGTCAGCTTACCAACATACCATCTTGAACCCAGCATATATTTCTCTTCGCCCGAGAACAGGATGAATTTTATATTATACGGTATCTCTGTATCTTTTAAAATCCTTGCCAGTTCAAGCACTGCTGCCACTCCGGAACCGTTATCATTGGCGCCCACCGAATCTTCTGCACTGTCATAATGGGCACTTATGATCAGATTTTTTGTAGTATCAATGGATGAGTTTTTTGTCACAATGATATTTTCACCAATGCCGTCAACAATTGCACTCTCGGCTGTTGATGCCAGAAACACATCCGCCTGCGAGGAATGCCTTATTGCATTCTCATTGTTTTCATCGTTATATTCGAATTTCTGGTATTCTATATTGTCATATCCCAGATTGCCAAAATATTTACTAATATATTCTTTTACATTCTGTATTGCATCAGAATTTATTGGACGCGGTTCAGAAGTGATTTCATCGATGATCTGTTCAATATTCTGTTCCAAAGGCTCTATTATTGTACCGTTCTGGGTAACACTCTCCGCCATTGTCTGAATTGGTGCTATTAATGATATAACCATAATTAAGGCAATTGTAATTTTTTTCATTTGTGAGCTCCCTCATTTTACCAAGTATTAATCAGTATCTTTTATCCAATAACTTTCCATGTAGAACCATAGGCTACAACGAAAGCTTTTTTCCATACCATAAACATTATCATGTGATATACTTCTGCCAATTAAATCTCAGATTTTGAAAAAGGGACAGACATTGATAAATTTACTTAGTTCCATTCTGGGCTATGTACGGAACATTACAACCACATGATCAAAAGGCGGTAAATCTGATATTCTAAATGTACATTGTGATCCTTTTTTAACAAAATTAGCTTTTTTATCATTTATGTTATCAACTGATACTATTATACCATGAACTGCATCACCAACCAAGTGTTCTTTTTTGCTTTTACAGCGTTCGTACAGTGCTTTCACAATTCATTGCACATCTGTAAAGGAAAGAGACTTCTTGCTATATATTATGTTAAATTCCTGAAAGTATTTTCTTTGCGTTCTCCAGGTTATTTTTTCCATTTATTTTTGGATATACTTTACTGATTTCAGAAGGCTCTCCTATTTCTCTGCAGAGATCCTGTGCCTGGGAAATGGGTATGTAGATTTTCCTGGAACCTCCGTTTCTCTGGCTTTCTTAATGCCCCCGGCTGTGGCTTCTATCACGACAAATTCTTTTTCATTCATAGAGTTTAAAAGGACATCAATGTGCTGGCAGCAGTAACTTTCGCTGTTCTGCCTGTCAGGATAAAAGAACTTGTCTACGGAAATGTCCAGCAAGGTGACGATTTGGTAAAAGGTATTCAGGTTTGATTATGAGGACGATACGCAGTTTTATGTTTTAGTAGTATTTTATCTACATACTCGATGACAACATTGATAGATTGAAAGAATGGCGGTAAAATAAATGCGGATAAAATTTGAGACTCCATAATAGATACATATTTCTCTGCTATACTTGAAAAGTTGGAGGTGGAACAATGCAGAAGATTTTAATTGTCGAAGATGATATTGACATTCAGGATATATTAAAGAACCATCTGATTGATGCGGGATATGAAGTCGCTGTTGCTTCTGACGGTGTGGCGGGCATTGCAATGTTTGGGGATACCATCGACCTTGTGCTGTTAGACATCATGCTCCCTAAAATCGACGGCTATGGTGTATGTGAGGTCATTCGTAGGCGGTCACAAGTCCCTATTATTATGCTTACTGCGCTTTCGGATGAAGAAAACCAGTTGCGGGGTTTTGAACAGCAGATTGACGATTACATTCCAAAGCCCTTTTCGCCCAAAATCCTACTGTGCAAGATTGCGGCTATTCTTCGCCGTAGGACTGTGGAAAATCAAAATCAATCCCTGCTTACTTATAAAGAGCTGAGTATGGACGTTGACGGATTCCATGTATATCAAGGCGGAAACGAGGTTGTTTTAACCAGTAAAGAGTTTGCGCTTCTTAGGCTTATGCTTGAAAATCAGGGAAAGGTCTTTACTCGGCAAATGCTGCTTGACCGATTGTGGGCGGACGATTTGGATGTCGAAGATCGGATCGTTGACAGTCACATAAAGAACATTCGCAAAAAATTAAATGCTGACTATATAAAAACAATCAGAGGAGTGGGATACAGAATTGACAAAGTACATTAAGCAACGGTTATCCGTTAAGATTTTTATAATTACATTTTTTCTACTGGGTACAGCCTGTAGCGGAACATATTTTTTCATTTCAAAGCTGTTACCTGTGACATACTCCAATTTGATAAATGCGTCCACAGAGAAAGCCGCTATGCACCTTGTTGAGCAAATGACAGCTTTTGACAATATATCTGATTGTGAAAATGATATATCTAATTTTTCAAAGGAAACAAATACTGCTTTTTGGATTGAGGATAGTAACGGTCGTATGATATATCCCGACGAGGAATCAATGGAAACCTCTACTACTTCGGCAGATTGCACAGTTACATTCGATGAAGATGAATCGTTCATAGATATGAAACCGTCTGGGGAAACCACGACAAATTTTTACCCGTTCACGTTAAAAAACGGTACTGCTTATGCATTGGCAGTTCAAACGGATTTGTTCGTTGTACAGCAGGCAACAAAGGTATTGCTGTCTATTCTTCCGTATGTTATCTTAATGATCTTTCTGCTTTCGCTCCTTTGTGCATGGCTCTATACAAGGTACATCACTCGACCTATTGTGCAACTGAGCAAGATTTCAAAGCAAATGGCAGAATTGGATTTTTCCGGTCAATGTGGTACAGGACGAGAAGATGAATTAGGTTGCTTGGCGCAAAATCTAAATTCATTATCTGCTTCGCTATCCACTGCATTGAACGACCTTCAAACTGCCAACCAACAGCTCAAAACAGATATTGAAAAGGAACAGGAGTTAGAAAGACAGCGGGTAGACTTTTTCTCGGCAGCATCCCATGAACTGAAAACACCACTAACCATTTTGAAAGGACATTTGGCGGGGATGCTGAATGGAGTTTGCGGTTATGAAAACCATATAGAGTACATGGAGCGTTCCCTGGCCGTTGTTGATAGGATGGAAAAGTTGGTAAAAGAGCTGCTGTATGTTTCTAAAGCAGAGGGAACTCAAAAATCCGAATATAAAACCATTGATTTTGCGGAAATATTTCGGGTACAGATTGCCACTGTAACAGATTTATTGGAAAAAAAGGAACAGTGCCTTGAAGCAAATATTCCTACCCGTCTTTATTGTGAAGTGGAACAAGCACAGATGGAACGGGCGATTCAAAATATATTGGTAAACGCAATTCACTATTCTCCAAGTGGTGAACTGATTCGTATATCTTTGTCCGAAACGCATGGTACAATTCGTGGTGAAATTGAAAACGGAGGTATCCGTGTGCCTGACGATGCTATTCCACATTTGTTTGAAGCCTTCTACCGGGCAGATACATCTCGTAACCGTAATACCGGTGGAAGCGGATTAGGGCTTTATATTGTTGGCAAAATCATGGAAATGCATCGAACAAATTACGGCATTTCAAATACAAACAATGGTGTACTGTTTTGGTTTGAATTGCCTTGTAAACAGCCAGTAGACAACTCCATCTAAAATCCATAATCCATGCAAACTATATCCAAGTTGCTTTGTTATATTATAGCTGTCCTCAAGAGGGCAGCTATAATTCTTATAAAGCGAGGTCTTATCTATGAAGAACAAAAAAATTTTGGCAATAGGCTTGTGCGGAGCAATCTGTTTAAGCATTGCAGGGGTTACTTATGCAAGCGCATTGGCTTCGGACACACCAAAGGTTTCAACATCCGAAACGGGAAACACATCCAGCGCAGATATTCTCTATCAGGATACAGACGGTGGACAAATCAGCGTTGACGGTAAAAATTGGGTTACCGAGGCAGATTATGAGAAGAACAATGCAGCACCAGATGTGCAGTGGTGGACAGCTGATGAATATGAGGCGTGGATGAACGAACAGAAAAAAGAAATGGAATCTTTGATTGGAACCGGAGATGGTTGGTATGATGGGGAAGGCGTATTCCATGAATTTACACAGGAAAGCGTAGCTGCTATGATGGACAGCTATAAAGGAACTCTGGAAAGTATCAAAAAAGGAGTATTGTATTCCAAAGACAACGGTGACGGCGATACCTACTCCATGATTCCACCTACTGAAGATGTAGTTTCCTCTTATAGTGTTGATGTAACAAAAGATGACGGAAAAACAGTACACATTGGAGATTATTCCACAGTTGAGGAATTAGACAAAGCCATTTCTGATGCAGTTAAAAATGGTCAGCTCACACAAGAAGAAGCGGACGCCGTTCACCAATAATAACCAAACCATTCTGCCGCACGACGGCAAAAGAAAAAAAGCCGTCGTACAGCAGACAAATTGATACACCCATTTAAAGCAGCGGCATTGATTTTCAGAGCCACTGTACCAAACGGGCAAAAAGCAAGAACTGTCCGGGCTGCGGAAAAATCCACAAAGAAGAATTTGAGCAATTCATTTTCTCTGCCATGCAGGAGAAGTTCAAAGACTTTCAGATACTCCACAGCAGGGAGGAAAAAGTCAATCCAAAACTGACCGCCTATCAAGTGGAGCTGGCACAGGTGGAAGCAGAAATTGAAAAGCTGCTGGATACGCTGACCAGGCCAATGCGACTTTGCTTGCCTATGGCAACAAAAAAATTTGAAGAACCGGACACCCGCCGCCAGACCATTTCGAAGGCGATCGCCGAATTGCTATATATTATGTTAAATTCCTGAAAGTATTTTCTTTGCGTTCTCCAGATTATTTTTTCCATTTATTTTTAGATATACTTTACTGATCTCAGAAGGCTCTCCTATTTCTCTGCAGAGATTCTGTGCCTGGGAAATGGGTATGTAGATTTCGTTTCCTTCTATTACTACAGCGGCTTTACAGGGCATATATGAGATTTGCGGTTCTCTTGCGGAATTGCCGGACAAAGTGGTAAGATCATCCGTGGCTTTGGAAGTATCTTTCTCTTTTTCATCCAGGGAATAAAAAATATTCAGGTTTTCACCCATCTCTAAAAATTTTTCCTGTTGTTTTTTTGAAATGGTATGATTATTATAGTCTTTCATATCCCGTAGGGAACCATTTCCCAGCAATAACAACGGCATCTTCCCCAGTTCATTCTGAGTTGGATTTTTTCCAAACGCATTCATATCAATTCCTGAAAAAGTCGTTGTTTCCGTATAATCTTCAATTTTGATGACAACCGGGACTTCTATGACTGGCCAGATTTCTTTTATACCTTTTATCTTCTTCGCTTTCTGCAAAAAATCTTCATCATAAGCCAGATCTCCAAGTGGGAGCAACACAGTAAATTGCCGTTTTTCTTCTTTCATTCCTGCCAGCAGCATTCCTAATAATGTAAGTATCAATGCCAGCAGAAGTATGACTAATAAGGTAAAGCTGTCTATTTTTTTTCTTTTCAATGAGAAGCCGCCTTCCTCGCTTCTTCAAGAAGGATATTTTTCTTATGAAGCTTTCTGACCAGAATCAGGATTATGGAAATAAGCAGTACTGCAACAACTGCAGCTATGGAATACCACCAGTTATTGGTTTTCTCCTGGTCATCTTCAACCTTTAAAGTTTTTATCTGGGTTTCTTTGATTTCAGAATCAAATTTTATTTCTTCCTCATATGATTTGCCATCTGCATCCTCATACGTAAGAATTAATTGACCTACACATTTTCCTGTTTTTCCTTTTACATATATGCGAAGACTTCCTTGGGATAAATC
>ENA-OPAH01002382-OPAH01002382.1-human-gut-metagenome-genome-assembly--contig:-NODE-2382-length-10697-cov-3.540782_pt1 | contig 10697 bp, 10 predicted proteins | sample MGYA00241050_ERZ501416 | MGnify/ENA primary metagenome ERZ501416 (study PRJEB25962, sample SAMEA2042632) | human gut metagenome | biome: human gut; feature: human-associated habitat; material: faeces... | reverse complement strand
CCTGAGCGTGGTGCAGCGGTTCGCGCAGCGGGGGGAGAATCTGGACGACCTGTTTCAGGTGGGGTGCATCGGGCTCATCAAGGCCATCGACAACTTTGACCCGGCCCAGCCGGTGCGGTTTTCCACCTACGGCGTGCCCATGATCATCGGGGAGATCCGGCGCTTCCTGCGGGACAACAACGCCCTGCGGGTCAGCCGCAGCCTGCGCGATGCCGCCTACAAGGCCATGCAGGCCCGGGAGGCGCTGGAAAAGCAGCTGGGCCGGGAGCCCACCGTGGACGAGGTAGCCCGGCAGGCAGGGCTCTCCCGCCGGGAGGTGAACGCGGCGCTGGAATCGGTGGTGGAGCCGATCAGTCTGGAAGAGCCGGTGTACACCGATGGCGGCGATGCAATGTATGTGATCGATCAGGTGCGGGACCCGGACGGCGAGGACAGCTGGATCAGCGGGCTGCAGTTCCGGCAGACCGTGGCCGGGCTGACCCCGCGCGAAAAGCGGATCATGGAGCTGCGCTACCTCAAGGGCAAGACCCAGATGGAGGTGGCGCGGGAGATCGGCATCAGTCAGGCACAGGTCAGCCGGTTGGAAAAAGGCGCACTGAGCCAGTTCCGCACCCGGGACTGAACCTAAAAAAGGCGGCACAGCTTCCGTTTTGTTCGGAAGTGTGCCGTCTTTTATCTGCGGCTGTATTTGCGCCGGGTGGCCGCACCGCCGCGCAGATGCCGCTCTGCCTTATTGCAGGCCAGAACCGCACGCACCTGCCGGAACAGCTCCGGCTGCAGCGTCCGCAGCCGCACCGCAACATCCTTGTGCACGGTGGACTTGCTGCACCCGAACACCGCTGCCGCCGCACGCACTGTGGCCCGGTTGGCCGCGATATATTCGCCCAGCTGTACCGCCCTCTGTTCGGGGTCTCCCTTCATATCCAGACTCCTCCCATTGTGAACTTATGGTACAGCCTATGCACAGGCCGGGGCAGATATGTTCCGCCGGGGCTTGACTTTTGCGCCGGACGCGCTATACTTTTGCATGGACATAAAAACAGGGGTGCCGAAAGGCTGAGATCCGCGTTTTGCGGAGTACCCTTTTACCTGACCGGACAATGCCGGCGTGGGAGTTTGCAGAACTGTCCGTTCTTTCACAAACCCCGTGCGCCTGCTGGAAAGCGGGCGCATTTTGTTTTTGTGTACTATCGTTCTGAGAAGAGGAATCCCTATGACCAAAACCTATTCCAAAACCCGCATTCTGGTGGAGGGTGCGCTGATGATCGCTCTGTCCACCGTTTTGAGCATGATCCAGATCCCGCTCATGCCCCACGGCGGTTCCATCACCCTGTTCAGCATGGTGCCCATTCTGGTAATGAGCTACCGCCACGGCGCAAAGTGGGGCATCATGACCGCTTTCGTCAACAGCCTGATCCAGCTTGTGCAGGGCCTTGGCAATCTGGCATACTGCCAGACCCTCACGGCACAGGTGGGCTGCGTGCTGCTGGACTACCTTCTGGCCTTCACGGTTCTGGGCTTTGCCTGCCTGATCGCAAAGCCTTTCCGCAGCCGCACCGTGGGTGTCGGTGTCAGCGCCTTTGTGGTGTGCCTGCTGCGCTTTTTGTGCAGCTTTCTGTCCGGTTACATCGTCTGGAAGGACTACGACTACGCTTTCAGCTGGATGACCGAAATCGGCTTTCCCGGCATCTCCAACATGAGCGTGGACGGTCTGTGCTGGCTGTACAGCGCCGTGTACAACGCCACCTACATGCTGCCCGAAGCCATTCTGACCACGGTCCTTGTGGTGATCCTGATCCGTGTCGCACCGCAGATCTTCGACCCGCAGAACGCAAGAGCGTAAGTTTTTTCGCAGTCATTTTTCCCGCCGGGAAGGGCATTTCCCCGGCGGGAATTTTTTTGCAGAAAATCCCAAAAAAGCTGTTGACAATCCGGCAAAGCGCTGGTATAATTATTCCTGTCGTCAGGCACGGCACAAACATCTGGGGGATTAGCTCAGCTGGGAGAGCGCTTGCATGGCATGCAAGAGGTCACCGGTTCGATCCCGGTATTCTCCACCAGAAGGAAAAGCACCGCACGGAAACGTGTGGTGTTTTTTGTTGTTACCGACCAAAGGAGAAACTATGAGCTACGCGATCGTATTCAGCAGTAAAACAGGCAACACAAAATTATTGGCAGACACGCTGCACGCCTGTCTGCCACAGGAAAACTGCTGCTATTTTGGCACCCCGGACCCTGCTGCCATGGAAGCGGACGACCTTTATGTGGGCTTCTGGACAGACAAGGGAAACGCTGACGAAAGCACTTCGGACTTTTTGAAGCAGCTGCACGGCAAAAATATCTTCCTTTTTGGCACCGCCGGCTTTGGCGGCAGTGAGGAGTATTTCAACAAGATCCTGAAAAAGGTGGAGCGTTCACTGGACAGGAGCAACACGGTCTTCGGCCGTTATATGTGTCAGGGCAAGATGCCGCTTTCGGTACGCCAGCGGTATGAGGGCATGAAAAAGCAGCCGATTCATCTGCCCAATCTGGATGCGCTGATCGAGAATTTTGACAACGCCCTTTCTCACCCAGATGCAGAAGATCTGGAACGGTTAAAGCAGGCGGTAAAATGATAAAAAGGCAGCGGTTTTCCTCAAACAGAGGAAGCCGTTGCCTTTTTTGCTTAGCGGATGATCCTACGCTCCTGCCTGCGGCTCCGCGGTTCTTATCCCACGCTTCTTTTATAAAAGAACAGGTACTGCTGCACGATGCCTGCTTCCAGCCCGAACTGCGGGAACGGGTCCTGCCCGGCAAACTCGTCCCGGATGAGCCGTTCGATCCAGACATCCACCGGCACACGGCCCACACGGCCATAGCCGAACAGACACACGCAGTTTGCCACCTTTTTGCCCACACCGTCCAGTTCCATCAAACGGGCAAAAAGTGCTTCATCGGGCAGGGAAGCCAGCTTCTTCAGGTCCAGTGTGCCCTCTGCCGCCTGCTGCGCCGCATGCAGCACGTAGCGGGTGCGGTAGCCAAGACCGCACTCCTGCAGCGCCTGCTCCCCGGCACAGCAGAGCGCTTCTGCTGTCGGGAACGCATACACCGGCCCTTCGCTATCGCTGCCCAGCCGCTCGCCAAACCGCTCCGAAAGCAGCTCTACCGCCCTGCGGATAGCCGGGATGCTCTTTCGCTGCGAGATGATGAAGCTGACCAGCATCTCCCACTCATCCTGACGCAGCACCCGGATGCCCCGGCCATATTCCATGGCACGCTGCAGAAAGTCGTCCCGGCTGTCCAGCTTTCCGCGCAGGGCGGCATAGCTGCGGCCAAGGTCGAAGTAACCGTGCCAGAAGGTTTCCCATGCGCCCGGCTCACACCGCACCGTGTAGGTTCCGCTGCGCAGTGGTCTGAGGTAAAGCAGCTGTCTCCCGGAAACAAACCGATACCAGCCCTCCGCCTGCTTCCGGGGGCGAAAGCACTGGCCGCTTTCCAGAATTTTGTCCGGGTCGAAATCATCCCGGATCTGAACCGTTTTCTCTTCCAGCTCCATTGCCCCCATCACAGCTCCAGCTCCCGGTACACTTCGCCTTCCAGCGTTTTCCAAAGGAAAGTCTCCCCTTCCAGTGTCATATAGCTATGTGCACTCCCCTCCTTCGGGATGCTCACAGAACCGGGGTTCAGGTAGAGATTGTCTTCGCCGAACTCTGTCCACGCCGGAATGTGGGTGTGGCCATGCAGCAGGACATCCCCCGGAGCCAGCGGCGGCAGGTTTTTCAGGTTGTGCACATGACCGTGGGTAGCGTAAACGAGCCGCCTGCCCACCGGCAGCACCGCATAGTCGGCCAGAATGGGAAAATCCAGCACCATCTGATCCACCTCAGCGTCACAGTTGCCCCGCACGCACAAAAGCGCCGGCTTCAGCCCGTTCAGGAGCGGGATGACCTCCTTCGGGGCATAGCCCTCCGGCAGGTCGTTGCGGGGGCCGTGATACAAAAGATCCCCCAGCAAAAGCAGCCGGTCTGCTCTCTCCCGCTCAAACGCTTTGATCATTTTTTTGCAATAAAACGCCGACCCGTGCAGGTCGGATGCGATCATCCATTTCATGGCAGGATTCTCCTTATTTTATAAAGTATCTATTTTTATTTTAGCCTCCCGGTGAAAAATGGTCAAGTCTATAAAAGTCATACTTTATTCATTTGACCTCTTGACATCTGCCGGAAGCCGTGTTATCCTACAGTTAATAAAATTCGTGTGGATTTTTACAGCAGTATGCTACTTTTCGCCACACAATGACTTCAAAAAAGCCATTGTGTGGCTTTTTTGCGTCTGCTTTTATCTTCGAGCAGTCTCGCCTTGACGATTCCGCGGCTGCAGTAATTCATTTCTTTTCTCTACAGGAGCAATGCAAACACTATGAACGAGACCTTTATGAAAAAAAAACCGGTGCTGCCGCTGTTGGTATCCATGGCGCTGCCCAATGTTATTTCCATGCTGGTGAACAGTCTGTACAACATTGTAGACAGCCTGTTTGTGGCCCGCATCAGCGAAGACGCCATGACTGCGTTGTCGCTGGTGTTCCCGATCCAGAATTTTGCCAACGCCATCGCCATTGGCTTCGGTATCGGCATCAATGCCATGATCGCACTGTACCTTGGCGCGGGCGACCACAAAAAGGCCGAGACTGCCGCCACCCACGGTATGGCGCTGAGCCTGATGCACGGCATTCTCATCACCATTGTCAGCATTGTCATCATGCCGGGCTTTTTGCGCCGGTTCACCAGCGACGCAGGCCTGATCGCATCCGGCATCACCTACTCCACCATCGTATTCCTGTTTGCCACCATCAACATGGCGGCACTGGCCTTTGAAAAGATGTTTCAGGCCGTGGGCCGCATGAAGGTGACTATGGCGGCGCTGATCTTTGGCTGTGTGTGCAACATCCTTCTGGACCCCATCCTGATCTTCGGCCTTGGCCCGGTGCCTGCCATGGGCATTGCGGGTGCGGCCCTTGCCACCGGCATCGGCCAGCTGCTGAGCCTGTGCGTTTACCTTTTCGTTTACGTCCGTACTGAGCTGCCTATCCGACTGCGCCGCAGCTGCCTGCGCCCGGATGCCGCACTGGACGGCAAACTGTATGCCATCGGCGTGCCGGCCATCCTCAATCTGGCCCTGCCCTCTCTGCTGGTCACCTTCCTGAACGGCCTGCTGGCGGGCTTTTCCCAGAGCTACGTGGTGGTGCTGGGCATTTACTACAAGCTGCAGACCTTCCTGTATCTGCCCGCCAACGGCATCGTGCAGGGTATGCGCCCGCTCATTGGCTACAATTACGGTGCCAAACAGCACGCCCGCGTGAAAAAGCTCTACGAACTCACCCTCATCATGAGTGCTGCCATCATGGCTGCGGGCACGGTCATCTGCCTGTTCGCTTCCCGCCCGCTGATGCAGCTGTTCACTTCCAACCCCGAAACCGTCGCCATCGGCCAGACTGCCCTGCGCATCATCTGTCTGGGCTTTGTGGTTTCTGCTGTATCCACCACCTCTTCCGGTGCACTGGAAGGCCTTGGCAAGGGCGCAGAATCGCTGGTCATCTCGCTGTGCCGCTACATCGTATTCATCATGCCGCTGGCCGCTGTGCTGTGCCATTTCCTTGGTGCCAACGGCGTGTGGCATGCATTCTGGATCACCGAAGTGCTGTCCGCCATCGTGGCTTACCCGGTGTACCGCAAGGCAGTTGGAAAGTGCTGAGCCTTCTTGAAAGCGCTGGACGGCGAAGGCCAAGTAAAATAAAATAGTTTCAAGCAATTGAGGGAGAGTTTGCCAAAAACCCTCCCTCTTTTTTGTGCATTTTATTTGACAGTGCGCAAAAAACGCGGTAAAATAAGGTGTTTGTTTTCCGGCATTTCGGCTGGAAAAGCGCAATTTAACAGAGGATGTGGGAAAAATATGATCGAGACGATCACGGCCGTCAATCAGGCGGTCAACCAATTCATCTGGGGCGTGCCCGCCATGGTGTGCATCATCGGCGTAGGCCTGCTCCTGAGCGTTCGCACGGGCTTTTTGCAGATCCGCAAATTTCCCTACGCCATCAAGATCACCATCGGACGCATGTTCCGCAAAAAAGACGCTTCCGATGGCGCCATGACCCCCTTTCAGGCGGTGTGCACCGCGCTGGCCGGTACCGTGGGCACTGGCAACATTGCCGGTGTGGCAGGCGCGATCGCCATTGGCGGACCGGGTGCCGTGTTCTGGATGTGGTGTTCTGCCCTGCTGGGCATGTGCACCAAGTTTGCCGAGGTCACGCTGGCGGTGCACTACCGTGAGCGCAGCGAGGCGGGCGAATGGGTAGGCGGCCCCATGTACTACATTAAAAACGGCCTGAGCAAGCATTGGCAGTTTCTTGCTGTGCTGTATTCCCTGTTTGGCGTGCTGACCGTGTTTGGCACCGGCAATGCCACACAGGTAAATACCATCGTTGCCGCTATCGATACCGCTCTGCTGGAGTACGGCGTGGTGGGCGGCGGTGTGCTTTCTACCCTGAACCTCGTGGTTGGCATCGCAGTGGCCATGCTGGTGGCCATGGTGCTGCTGGGCGGCATCAAGCGCATTGGCAGCGTGAGCGAAAAGCTGGTGCCCTTTATGGCTCTGTTCTACATCGTGCTGTCCGTGGGCGTTATGGTGCTGAACTTTGAGCGCCTGCCCTATGTGTTCGAGTCCATCATTGCGGGTGCGTTCAACCCGGCAGCGTTCACCGGCGGCACCATCGGCAGCCTGTTCGTCAGTATGCAGAAGGGTGTGTCCCGCGGCATTTTCTCCAACGAGGCCGGCCTTGGCACCGGTTCCATTGCCCACGCCTGCGCCGACACCAAAAAGCCGGTCAAGCAGGGCATGTTCGGCATCTTTGAAGTGTTTGCCGATACCATCGTCATCTGCACCCTGACTGCCATGGTCATTCTGTGCAGCGGCACCACCGTGAACTACGGCACCGCCGCCGGTGCAGAGCTGACCATCAGCGGCTTTACCACCACCTACGGCGGCTGGGCTTCCATCTTTACCGCCGTGGCCCTGTGCTGCTTTGCTTTTTCCACCATCATCGGCTGGGGCCTGTATGGTTCCCGGTTCCTGGTGTTCCTGTGCCGCAGCGATAAGGTGGCAAAGCCCTTCTTTCTGGTCTACTCCTTTGTGTCCATTCTGGGCGCAACGATGGATCTGGGCCTGCTGTGGAGCATTGCCGATACCTTCAACGGCCTGATGAGCATTCCGAACCTGCTCGCGCTGCTGCTGCTTTCCGGCACGGTGGTCAGGCTGACCAAAGAATTTTTTGCATCGGAGGGCTGATTGCCCACAACAAAAAGAGGCTGTTGCAAGACAGCTCTCCAAAAACATTGTACGAAACCCGGAACTTTTTCAGGGCCAAAACGGCTCTAAAAAGGTTCCGGGTCTTTGATTTTTCGCAATTTCCCTGCGCAGGCTGCTACCGCATTTTTTCAATCCCCTTATTCTGCCCGCGTCCGGCTCTTTTCAACCCGGACAGTTCATGTTACAATATACATTAGAAAAAAAAATGAATCGAGGGAATGAACCTTGGATTTTTATGGTACCATCGGCCCGGCCTGCGCACAGCCGGCGATCTTGCAGCACATGGTGGAAGCCGGCATGACCGGCATCCGCATGAATCTTTCCCACGGGCCGCTGGCGGCGCACACCGACTGGCTGGCCATGATCCGCGCAGCCGGCATCCGTCAGCTGCTGATCGACCTGCAGGGGCCGGAACTGCGCATCGGCACGCTGGCAGAGCCTGTTGCTCTGGTTGAGGGCAGCTCTGTACGCCTTGGCGCAGACGGCGTACCTTGCCCGGCAGCTCTGATACAGGCGGCTGCGCCCGGACAGCAGCTTCTGCTGGACGACGGCAAGCTTCTGGTGCAGGTCACACAGGCATTGCCGGAAGCCCTTGTGTGCACCGTGGTGCGCGGCGGCACCCTGCAGAGCCGCAAAAGCATTGCTGCACCGGGCCTTGCGGTGCCCTCGCCTACCCTGACGGAGGAAGACCTGCAGAACCTGAAAATTGCAAAGCAGTGCGGTGTTACCGGTGTGATGCTGCCTTTTGTGCGCGGCAAAGCAGATATTCTGGCCCTGCGCCATGCGCTGGAAGAAGCCGGGGCTGCGGATATCCGTATCTTTGCCAAAATTGAAAACATGACCGGTGTGCGTGCCCTGCCGGAATTCATCCACCTTGTGGATGAGGTGGTGATCGCCCGCGGAGACCTTGGCAATGCCATGCCGCTGTGGGAGCTGCCCCGCTGCCAGAAGCAGCTTTCCGCCGCCTGCCGGGCTGCAGGCGTGCCCTTTATGGTAGTGACCCAGATGCTGGACAGCATGTGCACCCGCGCCGTGCCCACCCGTGCCGAGGTGAGTGACATTTACAACGCCGTGCTGGACGGCGCGGCCAGCGTGATGCTGACCGGTGAGACTGCTGCCGGACAGTACCCGATGCAGGCCATGGAATATCTGGTGCGCACAGCGCAGACAGCCCTTGCCTGACCTTTGCGGAGTTTTTGCGCAAAAGGGATGGCGCATTGTGTCAGAATACGGTATAATAAACGTAAATATTTCTTGTTCAGAAAGGTTTTTTGCTATGGGAATCGTTGTGCTCGGTGCTGTTTTTGTGGATATCAAAGGCTATCCCCTTTCCGCCTATATTCCGGGCGGGCGCAATGCCGGCCGCATTGAGCAGGTACACGGCGGAGTGAGCCGCAACGTGGTGGAGGATATCGCCAATGTAGAGCTGCGCCCTACCTTTGTCAGTCTGGTGGACGACACCGGCATGGGACAGGATGTGATCAACAAGCTGGAGAACCACAAGGTGAACACCAAGTACATCCAGCGCGTGCCGGACGGCATGGGCACCTGGCTGGCCATCTTTGACAACGACGGCGATGTGCATGCAGCCATTTCCAAGCGGCCGGACACCACTCCCCTCACCGGCCTTTTAAAGGAAAAGGGTGACGAGATCTTTGCCGACTGCGATGCCATTGCGCTGGAGCTGGATCTGGAAAAAGATACTGTAAAACAGGTGCTGCACTACGCCAAAAAGTACAACAAAAAGGTTTTTGCGGCCATTTCCAACATGAGTATTGCCATGGAGCGCCGGGATTTCCTGCAGCAGATCGATTGCTTTGTGTGCAACCAACAGGAAGCCGGGCTGCTGTTCTCCGATGATTACGGCCATCTGGCCCCGGACGAGATGTGCAGGGTTCTGGCCGCCAATGTGCACAGCGCCAACATTCCCAGTATGGTGATCACCATGGGCGGTCAGGGTGCCGTATATGCCCGCGCCAACGGCGAGTGCGGCGTGGTGCCTGCCAAGAAGGTGGATGTGATCGACACCACCGGCGCAGGCGATGCCTTCTTTGCCGGCACCACCATCGGCCTGACCTACGGCAAAACGCTGGCCGAGTCCTGCGAGATCGGCAGCCGACTGGCCGCATCGGTCATCTGCATCACCGAGAACGTCTGCCCCCGCTTCCGCCCGCTGGAATTCGGGCTGAACATTCCGGTGGTGGATTAAAGTAATATCAGAAAGCCGGGCAGACTGCGGTCTGCCCGGCTTTCTTTTTAGGATTCGGGGAAGAGGTTTATATCATGCTTCCAGCACCTTTTTGCCGGTAACTGGATCAGGGATATCAAGCAATGCCAGAATGATGGCCATGCGGATATACACACCATTGTGCACTTGATCAAAGTAGGCGGCACGCGGGTCGTCATCCACATCCTTTTTGATCTCGTCGATGCGGGGCAGCGGATGCAGCACCGGCATATCCTGCGGTGCCTTCTGCAGCAGCGCTTCGTCCAGCTGGTAGCAGCCTTTCAGGCGCAGGTATTCTTCCTCGTTGAAAAAGCGCTCCTGCTGGATACGAGTCATGTACAGCACATCCAGATGCGGCAGCTCGGCTTCAAGGTCAGCCGTTTCCTTATAGATCTGATGGGTCGGCTCCAGCGATTCATTCTTCACATACTGCGGCAGGCGCAGATCTTCCGGCGAGATAAACACGAACCGGTTGCCCTCAAACTGGCTCAGCGCAGCGGTCAGGGAGTGGACCGTGCGGCCAAACTTGAGGTCGCCGCAGAAGCCGATAGTCAAATGATCCAGCCGCCCCTTGCGCTGGCGGATCGTCATGAGGTCGATCATCGTCTGGCTGGGATGCGCGTGCCCACCGTCGCCTGCATTGATCACCGGCACACGTGCAGAAAGGGATGCCCGCAGCGGTGCGCCCTCTTTGGGGTGGCGCATGGCCACGATGTCCGCATAGCAGGACACCACGCGGATGGTGTCGGCAACGCTTTCGCCCTTGCTTGCGCTGGACACGTTCTCACTGGGAAAGCCCAGCACATGGCCGCCTAAGTTCAGCATGGCCGCTTCAAAGGACAGCCGGGTGCGGGTGGAGGGCTCGTAGAACAAGGTGGCCAGCTTTTTATGGTTGGCTACCTCCTGATAGGCGGCGGGGTCGGCGCAGATACGGTCGGCAAGATCAAGCAGCTGTGTGATCTCCTGCTGGGTAAGATCCAAAGGATCAATCAGATGACGCATAGATAGGATACCTCCGGTTAAAGCAGTTTGCGTAAGATGGAAAAATCAAAAAAGTTCGTGTAGTAGCTCAGCGAGCGCATCACCGGCTTACACAAACGATTGAAACATACTTCGTCCAGCAGCAGCA
>ENA-OPAH01002346-OPAH01002346.1-human-gut-metagenome-genome-assembly--contig:-NODE-2346-length-10800-cov-3.785295_pt1 | contig 10800 bp, 8 predicted proteins | sample MGYA00241050_ERZ501416 | MGnify/ENA primary metagenome ERZ501416 (study PRJEB25962, sample SAMEA2042632) | human gut metagenome | biome: human gut; feature: human-associated habitat; material: faeces... | reverse complement strand
GATATAAATGCCGCCACAGCCACTTTAAAAGCGGTGCTGTTGCGTAATGTGCTGAAATCTTTAATCATCTGTTACTGCAGAAACGGATTTCTGCGTCTCTCCCATCCTACCGTAGTAGCAGGCCCGTGGCCCGGCAAAAGTTTAACGTCATCATCAAGCGGAAGAATTTTTTCTTTAATGGACTGTAAAAGCTGTTTGTATGAACCGCCGGGGAAATCCGTTCTGCCGATTGATTCGGCAAAAACTGTATCGCCGCAGAACACAACGCCGCCGGTTAAAAGGCATACGCCGCCGGGAGTATGCCCCGGTGTTGCCAGCACTTTAAACTTAATGCCGGCTGCTTCCACTTCGTCGCCGTCGGCATAAAACTTATCGGCTGGCTTTTTTCGGCCCCCCCCCGCCGATATAAGCGGCAAGGCTGCCCACAGGGTCTGTCAGCATCGGTGCATCTTCCTTACTGATATACACCGGTGCGCCGGTCTTTTCCGCAACTTCTGCCAGCGCCATAATATGGTCGCCGTGGCCGTGCGTTAAAAATATGGCGTCAACGGTAAGGTTTTCCTTCTGCACGGCTTCCATAATGCGGCCTGCATCTCCGCCCGGGTCGATAATAACGCCGTGGTGCGTTTCTTCGTTAACTACAATGTAACAGTTGGTGGCAATATAGCCAACCTCCATTGCGATAATTTTCATCTAAATCCTCCTGTAAAGCGGTTTATTAAAGGTGGTGCACGCTTGAAGAAACCTGGCGTTCAACACTGTAAACGCCCTTCATGCGTTTTATTTTATTCATAATGTTATCAAGCTGCTCCAGATTGCTGATATCCAGCCCCATGGTAATGTAAGCGTTTTTATGCTTGTCGGTGCGGCAGTTAAGCGCGTTAATGTTCAGCTTGGCTTCGCTTGTAATCTGCATAATGTCTGCCATCATGCCGGGCCTGTCGGAAGCGTTGATAACAATGTTAACTTTATAAACGGCGTCAGTAGTAATATCCCACGACACCTCAATCAAACGGCGCTGCTCGTCCGGATTGTTGCTTAAAACATTGGGGCAGTCCGTACGGTGTACGGAAATGCCGCTGCCGCTCGTAATATAGCCTATTACCGGGTCGCCCGGAATCGGGTTGCAGCAGCGCGCCAATTTAACCATAATGCCTTCCTCGCCTTTAACGAGAATGCCGTGGCTGGCCTTGGCCTTGCTGCGGCGCGGTTTAAGCTCTGCCAAAAGCTGCGAAAGGTCTTTGGTAACTGTAAGTTTCTGCTCTTTTTTATAAAGCTCAACCAGCTTGCTCATAACGCCGTTAAGCGTTACGCCGCCGTAGCCCACGCTGGCATACAGTGCTTCCTCGCTGTCCAGGCGGAACGAAGCCGCCACTGTTTTAAGCTTGTCTGCCTTAAGCAGCACTTTAATATCATAACCCAGGCGCTTGGTTTCTTTTTCAAGCATCTCGCGCCCTTTGGCGATATTTTCTTCGCGGCGCTCCTTTTTGAACCACGAACGGATTTTGTTGCGCGTATCGGAAGAACCGACAATGTTCATCCAGTCGCGGCTCGGGCCGGTGGCTTGCTTGGAAGTAATAACCTCGACGATATCGCCGTTGCTTAATTTGTAATCGAGCGGCACAATGCGCCCGTTAACCTTTGCGCCTACGCAGCGGTTGCCTACGTCCGTATGAATACGGTAAGCAAAGTCAATCGGCACGCTGCCGACAGGCAGGTCGATAACATCGCCGCGCGGCGTAAACACGAATACTTCGTCGGCAAAAACATCCATTTTTACTGTGTTTACAAAATCGCGCGAATCGCTCATATCCTTGTGCCATTCCAAAAGCTGGCGCAGCCAGGAAAGTTTGGCTTCAAAGTCCTTGTCGCCGCCGGACGGCATATTGCTCTTGCCGCCGCTTTCTTTATAACGCCAGTGCGCCGCAATACCGAACTCAGAAATGCGGTGCATTTCAAAAGTACGGATTTGAATTTCCAGCGGCTGCCCGTTATGGTACAGCACGGTGGTATGCAGCGACTGGTACATATTGGATTTCGGCACGGCAATGTAATCCTTTACACGCCCCGGAATCGGGCGCCACAGGCTGTGCACAACGCCCAGCGTGCCATAGCAGTCCGCAACGCTGTTTACCAAAACTCGGATAGCCAGCAAATCGTAAATTTCGCTGAGCTCTTTATGGTCACGCTGCATTTTTTTGTAAATGCTGTAAAAATTCTTCGGGCGTCCCTGAATTTCACACTTGATGTGCTGCTCGTCCAAATGCTCTTTAATTTCCGCCATTGCCTCGTGAATCATGGCTTCCCTTTCGCGGCGCTTTACTTTAACCTGTTCCACAAGGTCGTAGTAAATTTCCGGCTCCATATAACGGAAGGCCAAATCCTCAAGCTCCCACTTAATGGTGTAAATGCCGAGGCGGTGTGCAAGCGGCGCGTAAACCTCCATTGTTTCGCGCGAGATGGACTGCTGCTTATGCACCGGCATATACTTCATGGTGCGCATATTGTGCAGGCGGTCGGCCAGCTTAATCATAATAACGCGTATGTCTTTGGCCATAGCCAGAAACATTTTGCGGTAGTTTTCAATCTGCTGGTCCTCTTTGCTGATGTATTCGATTTTGCCCAGCTTGGTAACGCCGTCTACAAGGTCTGCCACCTTCACCCCGAACATTTCCTTTAACTGGTCAAGCGTGGTTTCGGTATCTTCAACAACGTCATGCAAAAAAGCTGCGGCAAGCGTGGTTTCGTCCATTTGAAGCTCTGCCAGTATCGTGGCCACGCCCAGCGGATGAATAATATACGGCTCGCCCGATTTACGGCGCTGATTGGCATGGGCTTTGGCAGCTACGTCATAGGCCTTATGTACAAATGCCACCTGGTTATCATTAAGATATTTTTTTATCATTTCGAAGAATTCTTCGACGCTAATTACATGTGTTTCCGGCATATAACCACATCCTTACCCAATCAATTTCCGTGCCCGCCCGCTATTACCTGCGGAGAGGCAAGCATATTGGCACGGTACTGCCTGTAAATCCTACGGCCGGTTTCTTCAGCCTGCCTGAAGGCAGGAGAATTTTCCAGATTATTTTTTCTGACGGCGGCCATGCTCACCTTGCCGCCGCTGCGGTTGATGAAATTCAGTTCTTCAAACACCGTTAAATAAATTTCCTCCATGCCGCATTCGGCAATAAGCACGGCTTCATCAGCAATTACTTCTTTTTTCAGGCGGCAGGCCATTTTTTTATAGGCTTCCGCCAGATGCAGACGGTTGGGGCAGCGCCTGAACAGCGCTTCAACCGCATTATCGTAATCAACATTATTATACAACAGAAATAAACTGCAACCAAGGCTGCCTTTTTTTAACAATGCCGCAAATTCTGCAACATCGCACTCCGGCAAATCATACAGCACCACGGTGCGCGCCGCTTCGCTGCTGCCGTATTCCCTTACAAACGCTGCATCTATATCCGTATTTTCCAAAAAGGCTTTTTTATCGTTAACATAAATAAGTATATCACTTTCGGTTTGCAAAAGTTTTTTTACAAAGGCCTGCTTGTTAATTTCTTCGTGCCGGTAATCGTAAATTGCCAGCTTCTGGGCAAAATCAACAACCTGCAAATTAACGTTTTCCTTATCCTGCCATACATTAATTTTCGGCATAAACACCAGGTCTGCCTCCGCGCCGTTATACATGCAGGGATAATTTTCCGCTCCGCCCCACATCAGGCACTGGTAAGGCTGCCCGCCGTACAAAGCAGAAAAACGCAGATGCGTATTTTCCGCACCGAAAATTTTGGCATAACGCACCGCAGCGCCCTTAAACGCAAACAGCGGCGCCGGGTTGCTGCTGCCGTATGGCTCCAGCAGCTTAAGTTCGTTTAAAAGCGGTACATCAAGCACGTAATCCTTATCTACCAAAAGGTCTACGTTAAGCACCGGCAGGTAATCCTCAGGCTTTAAGGTACGCGCCACCGCCGCGCGGAACTGCCGCTTAAACTCCTCAATATTTGCCGTTTTTACCGTCAGCCCCGCCGCCTGATGATGCCCGCCGAACTGCACCAAAAGCCCGCTGCACGCATCAATGGCACGGTACAAATCAAGGCTCGGTATGCTGCGGCAGCTGCCCTTGGCAACCTCACCGTCGATGCTTATAAGTATTACCGGCAAATGGTACTTATCTACCAGGCGCGATGCCACAATGCCGATAACGCCTGCGTGCCAGCCTTCCTTTGCCAGCACAATCGCCGTATCAATGTGTTCATACTGCGCCAGCATTTTTTCGGCATCCATAAAAATCTCACGGCTTATTTTCTGCCTCAGCGTGTTTTCTTCGTTCAGCGCTTCGGCAATTTCCGCCGCGCGCGCCTCATCCTGCGCCGTTAAAAGCTCCACCGCCAGCTGCGCGTGCTCCAGCCTGCCAACGGCGTTAAGCCTCGGCGCCAGTATAAAGCCTATATTTTCGGAAGTTATATCCTTAACCGGGCAGCGGCTCTTTTCTATCAGCGCCTTCAGCCCAATGTTTTCCGTTGTTTCCATCTTTTTAAGCCCGTGCTTAACCAGCGCGCGGTTTTCGCCCCACAGCGGCACAATATCGGCCACTGTGCCCAAAGCCACAAACTCGGTATTGCCGTCCCACAGCGGCTCATCCGGAAAACGCATTTTATAAAGCGCCTGGCACAGCTTAAAGGCCACGCCCACGCCGGAAAGATGCTCAAACGGGTAATTGCAGTCTTTCTGATGCGGATTTACCAGCGCGTAAGCCTCCGGCAAAACCTCCGGCGGCGTATGGTGGTCAGTTACCACAATATCAAGCGTTTTTGGCGCGCCCGCAATTTCCTTTACCGCGCTGATGCCGCAGTCCACCGTTACCACAAGCGTTGTCCCGGCTTCCGCCAGATGGTTCAGCGCGTCAATATTCAGCCCGTAGCCTTCGCTTTTGCGCTCTGGTATGTAAGTGTTAACGTCTGCTCCGCAGTCTTTTAAAAACAAATATAAAAGCGAACTTGCGCTGATGCCGTCCACATCGTAATCGCCGTAAACCGTAATGCGCTCGCCGGCATCAATTCCGCGCCAGATGCGTTCTGCCGCTTTGGGCATATCCTTCATTAAAAACGGGTCGTGGTAAGGCTCGGCGCTGCCGTATAAAAACTCACGCACGCTTTTGGCATCTTTTATGCCGCGGTTCAGCAAAATACCTGCCACCAGCGGCGAAACGCCTGCCTGCTGCGCCAGTTTTTCCGCTTCTTCCCTGTTAAATTCGTTAAACTGCCATATTTTATGTTTCTTCATGCTTTGCTAACAGCTTCTTCCGCAGGTTTTTCCAGTTCTTTATTGCGCTGGCTGTGCATAAGCATTTCTTTTTCTTCTTTTAATTTGGCATTTTCTTTTTTTAGCTGGTCAATTTCAAATTTCAGGCTCTTGTTATACAAATAGTGCTTGGCTTTCAGCATCAGCGTAAAAAAGCCCATGGCCAGCGCGCCCAAAAGCGCAGCGCCCAAAATTACCACAACAAGGCTGGTCTGCACCGTCCACATCAAAAAGCCAACCGTTACGTCAGCAGCATTTTGCACTGCAAATACCGCCACAATAATACTGATAATTAATGTAAAAAGCAAATACGGCATATCATCATCTCCCATCAAAAATTTAAATAAACTTATAAAGTATATTATTCGCTTAAACTATGCAAAATACCTGCCGCAGCCATAAACAGCGGCAATTTTTTTGCATATCGCCGCCAAAAGCTGCCGCATACAGTTACAAACTTTACAAAAACAAGCCTACATAAAAACGCCTGGCGGCATTAACCGTCAGGCGTTAAAAGTTTTATTTATTATCTGCCAAGCCAGGAGCGGGAAGATTTTTTACCTGCTTCTTTGTTTATTTCTACGGAAGAAGGAGCATACAAAAGCATATCGTCCTGCACTTTGGATACGCGCGCACCGATAATATAGCTTACACCGTTAAGGTAATCGAAAATACGGTTGCGCATTACGCAGTCCACAGCTTCAAAAGAAATCATCAGCGTGGAGCCGCTCATCAGCGCATCTGCATATTCACGCACATCGCTGAACTGGCGCGGTGTACGCACCAAAATATCCATATGCCCGGATTTTACAAGGCAAGGCCCGCCGTAGCCAACTTCTTCAGTATCTGTATGCCAAAACTTTAAAGCAGTGTTCTTTAAATCCATCTCCTGTGCCTCCATCCAAATTCATATTTCAGCTAATGTACTGTTAATACTTCTACAAAAAATTTTTAAATCCTGCTTTTGGCAAAAATTTATTGTTTATTGCGCGCACGCAGTCTGCCGCGTTCAACCCTGTCGAGGATTTTTTTGCGCATACGGATGCTCTTGGGTGTTACTTCTACAAGTTCGTCGTCGTTAATGTGTTCCAGAGCCTGCTCCAGAGAGAAGGTTTTGGGGGGAATCAGGCGGATTGCTTCATCACTGCCGGAAGCACGCATGTTGCTGACGTGTTTTTTCTTGCAGGGGTTAACGTCCATATCATCTTCACGGCTGTTTTCGCCGATAATCTGGCCTTCGTAAACCTGTTCACCCGGCACGATAAACATGGTGCCGCGTTCCTGTGCGTTGCTGATGCCGTAAGAAGTGGTTTCACCGGCTTCAAACGCAACAAGACTGCCGCGGGTACGGCCCGGAATATCGCCTTTATAAGGCGCATAGCCTGCAAACACGTGGTTCATAATGCCGTTGCCTTTGGTATCGGTTAAGAACTGATTGCGGAAGCCGATAAGGCCGCGCGCCGGAATTAAAAATTCCATACGCAGGTAGCCAGCCATTTCGGTCATGTTCTGAAGCTCTGCTTTACGCAGGCCAAGGCCTTCCATAACGGCGCCCATAAAGTCCTGCGGCACGTCAATGGTCAGCGCTTCCATAGGCTCAAGCAAATTGCCTTCTTCGTCGCGGTGGGTAATAACCTTCGGTTTGCCAACCTGCAGTTCGTAGCCTTCGCGGCGCATGGTTTCAATTAAAATGGAAAGGTGCAGTTCGCCGCGGCCCTTAACAATGTAAGAATCCGGGCTTTCCGTTTCTTCAAGCCTCATGGCTACATTGGTTTTAACTTCTTTAAACAGGCGCTCACGCAGATGGCGGCTTGTTACAAACTCGCCCTCGCGGCCTGCAAACGGGCTGGTATTAACGGAAAATACCATGGAAAGAGTAGGCTCGTCGATGCTGATGCCTTCCAGTTTTTCGGGGTTTTCAGCGTCGGCAATAGTATCGCCGATATTAGCGTCGGCAAGGCCGATTAAAGCAACGATATCGCCTGCGGCAACTTCGTCAACTTCAACGCGCTTTAAGCCCTGATAGGTATACAGACGGCCGATTTTAGCCTTGCGGTTGCTGCTATTGTCCATCAGCATAATGTTTTCGCCGTTGTGGATGGTACCGCGTACAACACGGCCTACAACAATGCGGCCTACATAATCGTCGTAGTCAAGCGTATTAACAAGCATTTGCAGCGGAGCTTCAGTATCAACGTCCGGTGCGGGAATGTTCTCTAAAATTACGCGGAACAAGGGTTCAAGGTTGTCGCTTTCATCTTCCATGGAAAGTTTAGCAATGCCGTTGCGGGCAGAAGTTAAAACAACCGGGAATTCCAGCTGGTCGTCATTGGCGTTCAGTTCAATGAACAAATCAAGAACTTCGTCAATAACTTCGTTTACGCGCTGGTCGGGGCGGTCGATTTTATTAATAACAACAATAGGTTTCAAATTGCGTTCAAGCGCTTTGCGCAGAACATATTTGGTCTGCGGCATAGGGCCTTCGTAAGCATCTACAAGCAGCAGCACGCCGTCAACCATGGTGAGCACGCGTTCTACTTCGCCGCCGAAATCGGCATGGCCCGGGGTATCGAGAATATTAATTTTAGTGCCGTTGTGCATTACAGCCGTGTTCTTTGCCAAAATAGTAATGCCGCGTTCACGTTCCAGTGCGTTAGAGTCCATAACGCGTTCTTCAACATGTTCGTTAGCCCTGAAAACGCCGCTCTGTTTCAACATAGCATCTACAAGGGTTGTTTTGCCGTGGTCAACGTGGGCAATAATTGCAATATTACGCAAATCGTTTCTTATCATAAAAGTCTTTCTTCCTCTCTTGCTGGCTGCTCACGGCAGCAGGGTAATGCTAAAAAAATAATAACGCCGCAGCTTCTTATGCGACTAATCTATTATATTATTTTTAAAAAGCAATGTCAACAAAACGCCGTAAAGAAGCTGTAAAAGCGCAGTAAACAGTAAAATAGCCCGGCAGAACAATTCCGGGCTTTACTAACTTTCAATTTTATGCAGTTTGTTCTTTTACTTCAACGCCTTTATTATATAATTCTTCGGGTGAAATATCAATTTCGCCGTCAAGCCACGTTACAGTGCCATAATCAATATAACATTGCTTAAATAACTCAATGTCTTTTTTATATTGCATTTTGGATATGTTTAGTGCATAATATTATCACGATTAAAATGTTTCGGATAATTATTATGGCTGTAAACTATAAAATTAAATAACCAAGCGGAGGATATTATATATGAATCTTGGAACAGCAAAAATAACTGAAATTAAAGCTAATGCACTTTTAGCTTTGGATAAATTTTTGACAAAACGTTTAAATTCTAATGACGAAAAATCAATTAAAATTGTTCAAACAATATCTTACTGGATTTTAGACTATGTTAAGTTTTTGACCTATGAAAGTAACAACAATATGAAATTTAAACGTTATAAACGCGGCGATGTTATTAAAGTAAATTTTGGTCACCGCATAGGTCGAGAACACGGTGGGCTTCATTATGCCATAGTTTTAGATGTTAAAAACCCATTGCAATCAAACCTTTTAACCGTAGTGCCTCTAACATCAGTAAAAGAACATACTAACCTAGAAAAACTTGGTAAAGATAGAATTTTTATTGGCAATGAAATATATAAAGAAATAATTAATAAAACTAACCGTTTGCCTGCTGGAAGCCATGAAAAGACAGCTGTTTCAAAAGAATTGACAAGAATGAAAACCGGAAGTATAGTTTTAATCGGGCAAATTACTACTATCAGTAAGTATAGAATTTATGACCCACTTTCAAGTAAAAACGCCTTGCACGGTATCAAAGTATCTGATAATACCCTAACACAGATAGACGAAAAAATAAAAATATTATTTACCAACTCTATTTGACAAAAACGATATTGAGTTGTAATATAATAGTACATAGCCCCTTGCGGGCACTATCAAAGACTTAGCCTTTACAGGCACTATAAAAACACCGTCTGCAAAAGTAGACGGTGTTTTTAGTTTATCTTTAAAATAAATACTCTATAAAATTGGAAAAGCTGGAAATGCCAAAAGCATAACCAGCCCCGAAAGTGTTAAGCCGCAAACTTAACTTTTCCAAAAATAATGTTTGAATAAAAAATATTGATAGACTTGTTTGTTGAGCAAGTATCTATCAATACCGATGAAGTTTTTGTAACATTTAGTACAAAAAGCGTATGCACATATATGGTGCCGAAGACCGGACTTGAACCGGTACGGGGATCACTCCCCGAGGGATTTTAAGTCCCTTGCGTCTGCCAATTCCGCCACTCCGGCATGAATATGGAGGCGACACCCGGAATCGAACCGGGGATAAAGGTTTTGCAGACCTCTGCCTTACCGCTTGGCTATGTCGCCGTAATAATGGAGCGGAAAACGAGATTCGAACTCGCGACCCCCTCCTTGGCAAGGAGGTGCTCTACCACTGAGCTATTTCCGCAAATGGTGCCTCAGCACAGAATCGAACTGTGGACACAAGGATTTTCAGTCCTTTGCTCTACCAACTGAGCTACCGAGGCATAATGGCGACCCGGATGGGACTCGAACCCACGACCTCCGCCGTGACAGGGCGGCATTCTAACCAACTGAACCACCGGGCCATAAAAGCTACATTCGATATTATATGTTATTTACGGCCTACTGTCAACCCTTTAAGTTAAATTTATTACAGATTATTTAAAATTAAGTAAAAAACCTTCCAGCTTTTCATCAAGCAGCGCTTCAAGCTGAGGCAGGCTCTTAGCGTCAAAATCCGTAATATTGTCAGGTTTCAGGGCATGCTTGGTTTCAGCAAAAAACTCATCACGGAAACGGTTATACAAAAATACCAGCTGGTCGCCCGTAGCAAAATCCGTATAATCCAAAAAAATAATACTGCCGTTAATATATTCAATCGCATTTTCGGGGCGTATAAAAAGCTCAAAGCGGCCTATCTTTTCCGGCAGCTTTTCACCGTACGTCCATTCAGGCAGGCCCGTTTCTTTAATAATCACGCCCAAATCGTGCCTTGTGCGGATGTCTATATCATGCACCAGCGCAGGCAGTTTGTCCTTCACGTGTTCGGCAAAACGCTCACGGCTGCGGAAAAAATAACGTATATCGCGGTACTGGTGCAGCCCGGCAAATTTTACGGGCACATAGTCAAAAGTTTCGGATGTATAAGTTATATCCAGACGGCAGCGCACAGCGTCATTGCGGTATGAAGCAATATTCAGCACCTGCCCGTCAATCGTGCGGTCCTGATGCAGGGTAAAGCCGTTAATTTCTTCCGGCAGCTCTTTTAAAAACTCCCAGCCGTCCAGCGCCTCGCGGATTTCTTCTATACTCGGTTCGCTCATAAAATCCTCCCAAAAGTAGTCTGCCCTTATTATACACTATTTAGCCGCCTGCGTTAAGACATAATCGCGCCTGCCGATAAACTGCCTGTACCACAGCGCTTTGCCGCGGATAACATTGCCGCCCGGCACAA
>ENA-OPAH01002337-OPAH01002337.1-human-gut-metagenome-genome-assembly--contig:-NODE-2337-length-10814-cov-3.019890_pt1 | contig 10814 bp, 8 predicted proteins | sample MGYA00241050_ERZ501416 | MGnify/ENA primary metagenome ERZ501416 (study PRJEB25962, sample SAMEA2042632) | human gut metagenome | biome: human gut; feature: human-associated habitat; material: faeces... | reverse complement strand
CCCAGCGGCTCCGGCGCCAGGCCCTCGCCTTCCAGCGCGGCAATATGAACGGTGTGTCCATCTTCCCGGAGCAATCTTGCCAACGCCCGCTGGCGCAGGTCTCCGCCCACCACCCAAATATTACGTTCTCGGTCCATCCAATCCATGAAACCGCCTCCTTCCCTCCGGTTCATCCTATGCCGGCGGGAGAAAAAGGTGTCGCCGCTTGTTTTCTCTCCCCAGAGGAAGTATCATAAGAGAGACTACCTGTCCAGAAAGGATGGTGCCTCTCCATGAAACGAATTCTTTTGGTGGAGGATGAGCAGGCCCTTGCCAGGCATCTCACCCGCCTGCTTCAGGCGGAGGGCTTCACCGTGGTCCATGCCGCCACCCAGCGTGCCGCCGCGGCCTGTCTGGAGGAGACCCCCCTGGACCTGGCCCTGGTGGATATCTCCCTGCCCGATGGAAACGGCTTTGCCGTCTGCACCGCAATCAAGCAGGCCCAGGCGATCCCCGTGCTCTTCCTCACCGCCTCGGCAGACGAGGACAGCGTCGTCACTGGGCTGTGCCTGGGGGGCGATGACTATATCACCAAGCCCTTCCGCCCACGGGAGCTCCTGGCGCGGATCACCGCCGCCCTGCGGAAATCCGGCCGCGCCCCCTCGGTCTTTTCCCTCCATGGCCTGACGGTGGACACCGCCAGCGGCATGGTGCAAAAGCAGGGGCAGGAGTTGTTTCTCTCCCCTCTGGAGTACCGCCTGCTGCTGATCTTCCTCAATAACCCCAACATGATTCTCACCCGGGACCGGCTGCTGGACGAGCTGTGGGACGCGGCGGGGGAATTTGTGAACAACAACACCCTGACCGTTTACATCAAACGGCTGCGGGAGAAGATTGAGCCGGAGCCCAGCGCCCCGCAGATCATTTTGACCGTCCGCGGCACAGGCTACCGGCTGGGAGGCGGACATGGTTCGAAATAAGGAACTGCGGCAGCTGGCCCTCGCCTGTGCTGTCATCGCCGCGCTCTCCGCCGTCGGAGGCTTTGCCCTCCACCCGGCGGCCGGTTTCCTGTCTCTGGTCTCTTCCGCTGCTCTGGGTGGCGTGTTTTTGGGGTTTACCCGGGCCCGCTACCGCCGGATTGCCCAGTTGGCGGAGGAGGTAGACCGTGTTCTCCACAACGCCGACACCCTGTCCATTCAGGACGCCGAGGAGGGGGAGCTCTCCATCCTGCACAGTGAGCTCACCAAGATGACCCTTCGTCTCCGGGAACAAAACGCCGCCCTGCGCCGGGAGAAACGGCACCTGGCGGATGCCCTGGCGGACATCGCCCACCAGCTTCGCACCCCCCTCACCGCCGCCAATCTGACCCTCTCCCTGCTCAAAACCACCAAGGAGCCCCAGGAACGCCGCACCCTGCTGCGGGAAACCCAGGTCCTGTTCCGCCAGATGGACTGGTTGCTCAATGCGCTTCTCAAGCAGTCCCGGCTGGACGCGGACATGGTGATCTTTCAGCGGGCCCCCGTGGCCGTGGAGGACCTGGTCCGCGCCGCCCTGCGCCCCTTCCTCCTCTCCTTTGAGCTGCACAGCATCACCCTGGAAACCGACCTTTCAGCAGGGGCCACCTGGATGGGAGACAGGCACTGGCTCACAGAGGCCCTGCAAAATCTCCTGAAAAACGCCCTGGACTCCATGCAGGACCACGGCTGCCTCCAGATCCGCTGCGAGGACACCCTCCTGTTCACCCAGCTCACCCTCCACGACAGCGGCCCCGGCTTTGCCCCGGCGGACCTGCCCCATTTGTTTCACCGCTTTTACCGGGGCACGGGTACAGGCAACACCACAGGGTACGGCATTGGCCTGTCCCTCTGCAAAACCATCATCACCCAGCAGGGCGGGCAGATCACCGCAGACAACCACCCCCAGGGCGGCGCGGTTTTTACCATTCGGTTCCCTAAGTGACGGATCTCTCACCAAACTGTCACAGGATTGTCAGGCAACCGCGCTATGATAGGGACAGATTCCAGCAAAGGAGGTCCACAGTATGGAATTTCTGGAAGTCCAAAATCTGTGCAAAACTTACGGCAAAGGGGACAATCAAGTGACCGCCCTGGACCACGTCTCTCTGACCATTGCGAAGGGGGAATTTACCGCCATCATCGGCTCCTCCGGCTCCGGTAAATCCACGCTGCTTCACATCATTGCCGGGGTAGACATCCCGACCAGCGGAACGGTTTTCCTCAACGGGCAGGACGTGTACGCCCAAAACAGACAGCAGCTGGCCATTTTCCGCCGGCGGCAGGTGGGGATGATCTACCAGTTTCACAACCTCATCCCCACCCTGAACGTGGTGGAGAACATCACCCTGCCCATCCTGATGGATCACAGGAAGGTCAACCAGGAACGGCTGGAGGAGCTGCTGACCCTCCTGGGCCTCCAGGACCGCAGAGGCCACCTGCCCAACCAGCTCTCCGGCGGGCAGCAGCAGCGGACGGCAATCGGGCGTGCTATCATCAAGAATCCGGACATTCTGCTTTGCGACGAGCCGACCGGTGCGCTGGACTACGACACCTCCAAGGAAATCCTGAAGCTCATCAGCGACCTGAATCAGCAGTACGGCAGCACCGTTGTGATGGTTACTCATAACGACGCCCTGAAAGACATGGCAGACCGTGTCATTCAGCTCCACGACGGAAAGATTCGGAGAAACTATTGCAACGAACACAAGCTTTCTGTGGAAGAACTGGAATGGTAAGGAGGCGAAAAAGCAATGAGAAATCCGCTGATCAAACGGCTCCCACGGGAATTGAAGGGAGAGCTTGGAAAATACCTGGTCATCTTTCTGTTTATTGTTGGAACGATCTCCATTGTTTCCGGCTGGAATGTGGCTGGAAGCAGTATGGCGACGGCATATGACAAGAGCTTTGAAGAGTACAGCATTGAGGACGGCAACTTTCAGCTTGCAGCTGAGGCAGATGACGATTTGCTGTCTGCGCTGGAAATCGATACCCGAAAGATCTACGAGAATTTTTACGTAGAAGAGGAAACCAAAGAGGTTGACAGTACCCTGCGTATTTTTCAGAAGCGGGAGAAGATCGATCTCGAATGCCTTATGGACGGCGAGTTTCCCGCAGCAGAGAATGAGATCGCCATCGACCGTATGTATGCGGACAACAATGACCTTGCGGTCGGTGATACGCTGACGCTGGGTGGCAAGGAATACGAAATTTGCGGACTGGTCGCTCTCTCTGATTACAGTGCCCTCTTCTCCAATCCTTCCGATATGATGTTCGATGCGATGAAGTTTGGTGTGGCTGTGGTAACGCCGGACTGCTTCGAGGATCTGGGAGAAACCCATCTCCACTACAATTATTCGTGGAGATACCAAGACCGTCCGGAAGATGATGCAGAGGCAAAGGAGCTCTCCGAGGAGTTCCTGAAAACACTGGGCGAGGAAACCGCCATGCACGGCAACGCCGTCACCGGATACATTCCGGAGTACACCAATCAGGCGATTATTTTCACCGGCGATGACATCAAGGGCGACAAGACATTCATCAATATTTTTCTGTATATTGTGGTAGTCATCATCGCATTTGTATTCGCCATCACTACGGGAAATACCATCGCCAAGGAAGCCAACGTCATCGGAACACTGCGGGCAACGGGATATAAGAAGAGCGAGCTGGTGCTGCACTATATGACTATGCCGATGCTGGTAGTGCTGGCTGCGGCGATTGTCGGAAACATTCTTGGTTATACGGCGCTAAAAAATTTTGCAGCAAACGCCTACTACGGCAGCTATAGCCTGCCCACTTACAAGACTCTTTGGAATGCCGATGCATTTTTGAAGACAACTGTCATTCCGCTTCTGATTATGCTGGTCATCAACTTTGTCATGCTGAATCGGAAGCTGAGTCTCTCTCCGCTGAAGTTCATTCGCCGTGACCTGAGCCGTCGCACTAAGAAGAAAGCGTTTCGCCTGAACAGCAAAATCGGCATCATGCACCGGTTTCAGCTGCGTGTGATTTTCCAGAACATTCCCAACTATGTGACGATTTTTGTGGGTGTTTTCTTTGCCAATGCAATTTTGATGTTCGGTCTGCTGTTTACGCCGATGCTGGATCACTATCAGGACATGATTACCACCGATCTTCTGGCATCTCATCAGTATCTTCTGAAATCTCCGGCGGAAACCGCAGAGAACAACGCAGAAAAATACGCTGCAACGGCATTGAAAACCGAGGACAAAAAGATCAAGACAGAGGATGCCACAGTCTACGGCATCTCGGACGACAGTGCCTATGTCAAAATCCGGTTCTCCAAGGATAGCGATGGCGTGTTTATTTCCAATGCCTACGCCAATAAGTACGGCCTGCACAAGGGTGATACCATTCAGATGAAAGAACAGTTTGGCGCAAAGGAATACGAATTTCAGGTGGACGGCATCTATGACTATCCCGCAGCAGTCTGCGTCTTTATGGAACGGAAGCAGTTCTGTGAGACGTTCGATAAGGCTGCCGACTATTTCAACGGCTATTTTTCCGATAGCGAGATCACGGACATTGATGACAACTACATCGCTACGGAAGTGACTGTGGATGACCTGACGAAAACCTCTCGTCAGCTGAAGCTCTCTATGGGCGATATGATGTCCATCTTCCTGGCATTTGGCATCCTGATGTTCCTGCTGATCGTATATCTGCTGTCGAAGATCATCGTTGAGAAGAACGCACAGTCGATTTCTATGGCGAAGATTCTGGGATATCAGAATCGGGAGATCAACCGCATCTATATCATGCCGACGGCAATTGTTGTTATTTTCTCCATGCTGGTAACGATTCCCATTGTCAACGTCTCCATGAAGTATATCTTCCAGTACTTCTTCCGGGAGTATGCGGGTTACCTGCCGTACTATGTGGGCGCACCTACTTATGTGAAGATGGCGATTATCGGTGTGCTTTCCTATCTGTGCATTGCGTTCCTGCAAACCAGAAAGGTGAAAAAGATTCCGATGGCGGATGCTTTGAAAAATGTAGAGTAAAAGATATCGAATCGTTTGAGCGTATGTTGGTAAAAAATGCTGCTGTACCAGAACCGGTACGGCAGCATTTTTGCGCTATTTGGTGTGTGGAATGGTCACGCCTGCACGAAATGTTTTCTCCATGTGGTAGATATCCAGCGTTCCGCCGTGTTGTTTGACAGTGTGTTCCACAGAGGAAAGCCCGATACCATGATATGCTGCATCGGATTTTCGGGTGCGGAAGTGTTTCTGTTCCTGTTCCTGCAGAACGCCGTCAAATGTGTTTTCCACGGTCATGCACCAGAGCAAAGGTGTGACAGAGGTCTTAACGGAGATGATGCGCTCCTCCGGTTTCGGCAGGCGTTCGCATGCCTCCACAGCATTTTCCAGCAGATTTCCCAGAATGGTACACAGCTCCACATCGGAGAGCGGAATTTTATCCGGCAATGCGAACCGAAGCGTCAGGGTGATCTGCCTGGTCCTGGTCAGCGTCTCATAGTAAGCGAGAAGCGCATCAACTGCCGGACGGCTGCTGTGTGTGGGAGAGGCTACAGAACTCGGCGTCGTATACGCTTCAATGGAGTCCAGATATTGCAGGATTGCCTTGTCCTCGGTCTGCTCCGCCATGGCGTGAATGGTGCGGAGATGATGGCGGAAGTCGTGGACAAACCGCCGACGAATCTCCACTTGTTCGTTGAGCTGCTGGGTGTAGTTGGTCTGCATGGCGAGCTGTTTTTTCGTGACACGATATTGCTGTTCCAGCAGAAGCCCCTGCTGGTAGCCCTCAGTGAGAAAGTGCCAGACAGAGATGCCCACGCTGCACACCAGAAAAATGCACACCCACTCCAAGAACCATCCGCCAAGGATAGGGTCATACTTGGGAAAAATCCGATCCCAGATGCAGGCGCAAGCGAAAAAGGTGGAGCCGTACAGGAGCAGGTGTAGATCAGTCCGGCGGCGCACCATGAGAAATGAGGAGATCAGAAGATAGCCGGAGAGCAGCAGTTTGTCGCCGGAGATAAAGACGGATGCCCATTCAATGGCAATGTCCGGCAATTTCGGCGAGAGCAGGTAGAAGAGGGAGATGCCGATGCAGAAGCCGCCAGCAAATCCATTGCTGCAAGCGGCAATCCATTTGGGAATCCCGCAGATGCGGTTGTAGAGAAATACCAGCAGAAACAGGGTGAGGTAGAAAAATAGGATCTCCAGCCAGTAGGTCGGGAAAATGGGGAGAATCTTGAGGATATGCAAAAGCGGATAGATCATCCACCCGATCATACAAAGACAGAGCAGGGCAAACCACCCGGCGTTGGTGAGGTGCAGTTTCCGGAAAAAATAGAGGCAGATGAGTGCCATAACCAGAAAGAGCACGATACCGCACAGGCGAAGTCCCTGACAGAAAAAGCGGAGATAATTCAGCGCTGCTGGTGTGCCAAATGCCGGCGGATAGGTAATGCCGCTGTAAAAGTAGGTGTAGTTGCTGACGGCAATGAGAATATCCACAGTGCCGTCGTCATCCGGCACAAAGGTGACCAGACGTTTTCCAGTCGCTCCACGATATGCATTCGGATTTGGATTTCCCATGGAGAGCACCAATCTGCCGTTGATGTACATGCGATAGGCGGAGAACACTTCCGGCATGTCGATGGCGTAGCTCTTTTCTGTATCCGGCAGCTGAATCCGTATGGCGTAGGTGCCGGAGCCGTACCGAGCCTGTTTCCTTTGGTTGCTGACGGACAGACGGTTGAAGGAGTCGATGTCGGTATAGATCATGTAACGATTCGGCGAACCCATGGAGAAATCCTCCGGTGTGAGCAGGACGCCGGGATAATACATCCAGTCGTTCCAGAGATAGCGGTAGGGATTTTCGCTCAAGTCCTCCTCCGAGAGAATCAGAAGCCCGTTGATTGCCTGTGTGGTGCGCTGGCTGTACTTGTTATTGTAGTGGTACAGTGTGCAGAAAAACAGCGAGGCGATGAGTGCAGCGAGGAGCATGCCGAGATAAACACGGAGCCGGAGTTTCTTGGTACGGCTCATGGGCGTTTTGCTTTTTTCCGGCGGAGCACGAGCACTGTGAGGAGTACAGCACTTCCAGCCACTAGAATAATGCCAGCCGGAATGAGCCAGAGAAGTGCATGCTGTTTTTCTTGTGTTGCTGCATTTCCCACGATCTGGAATGTTCCCAGATTGGTGGTTCGGATGTAGTAGGCGCTGCTCTGTCTGTCGTATTCCATAAGCTGTTTCACGCCGTCACATTTCACCACAGGCGATTCTGTGCTTTGGAACAGATTTTTTGGAAACCAAAGCGTAAATGACTTCTGGGGAACAGCACGCTCTCCATTGACGAGAATATCCACCACATAGGTGCTCTCGCTTTCGGCGGAAAGGGTGACTGTCACCATGTCTGTATCCTGAAACGAGATGGCGTTTTCCGGAATGGAGAGTGTGATGCCGTTTTTGGAGAATGTCGCAGAACCTCCGCTCTGCTTCATCATTTCGTGAATACGGTAGCCGGACAGAATGTCCATATTGCTGTCAGAGTACTCCATTTGCGGTGCGCCGGAAGTCGTTGCTGCGACAGTTGCAGCTGTTGTTGCCGTGGTTGTAGTGGTACTGTGCTGTTTTGTCTGATTTGTGGTTTCTGTTTGTTCAGATTCTGCGTGAATCGAGTATGCCTGCCCGTGAGTGTTCTCCGATGCCATGTCATCTGGCGGTGCAGGTGCATTGTTGCGGGGATTGGTGACCACTGCGGTGACTGTCGTCTGCTCTGCAGAGGGGATGGCCGGTGCCGGCTGTGTCAGAATCGGATTGGAGCTGAGGTTGGTGTCGCTGCCGTCACGGTCGCCACGAATCTCCTTGGAAACGGTTACGTTGCCGTCTTCGTAAATTTCGAGAATTTGTGAGGTGCGATCTGCGGTCTGGATGTAGAAGTAGGCGTATTGTCCCACGGGAAGTGCGCTGCGCAGAATGGAAAATCCCTCGTTCATGCAGAGAACTGTGTTCTCATCGCAGACCGTCCATGAACAGTTTTGGAGCGCCGTGTAATCGCAGGCAGCGGGACTGAAATAGGCGTAGATCTGCGTGGATTCTGTTTCCGCATTTTGCAGGAAATAGACGATGTGCTGATCCGAAATGGTTCTGGCGAGAAATAGTTCAAAGTCGTCCGGATCGCTGATGCAAATGGGAAGCTTGATTTGCTCCAGTTCCGGCGAAAGCGTGAATTTGTCTTCCTCCGCAGCATCAATGCGCAGAAAGACCGTGACAAAATAAGTGCCTGCGGTATGAATATCGATGTTGGACCAGTCGATGAGGTAGGCGTCCAGTATAGCTTCTGCGCCATTATCGTTGTAACCTGTCAGATAGGATATACTGTCCGTCATCATGTACTGGATGTTCTCGTATTCTTCCTCATCGTCTACGGCGATCATCTGACCGCTGAAAAATACATCATATGAAGCAATGTGGTCGATTTCAGTCTTTGCGGGTTCTGCAAATGCTGTTCCGCCGGGGAGCAGGCATAGGCATAGTCCTGCTGCCGTCAGAAGCGAAAGACAGCGCTTTGGAATATTTGTCATAGCTCAATCCTCCATGTGGGAATAGAGATAGGCTCTCCATGTGTCACCGATTTGCTTTTGGTGCCGGATGTTCACGGGAACCTGGATATCATTTGGCAGGTAGAATACATTTTTCCCCATACCCCGTATGTGCTGCATATTCACGAGAATACCACGGATGCAGCGGAGAAACCGTTCGTCCTGTTCCAGTTTTTCCGCCAGCTCCCGAAAAGGGACGGAGAGGTGAATGGTTTCCTCCAGCGTGTAAATGGTCGTGGTGTGGTTCTGCACTTCCAGGTACAGAATCTGTTCTGTGGGAATGGTGCGGGAGACGTTGTTGTGAACGATCTCCAGAAACGGTACATCATATTCCGGCCGAAGCTTTAGAAACTGCATGGCAAGCCTGAATTCCTCAGGGACAATGGGCTTTACCAGATAGTACACCGCATGGACAGCGTAACTCTGCCGGAAGAAGTCGGTGCTGCTGGAGAGAAAGATCAGCTTGGAGTTGCAGCCGCTGTTGAATAACTCCTGCGCCACATCCATGCCGGTTTTTTCTTTCATGTAGATGTCTAAAAATACGACAGAGAAGGTCTTTTGACTGGCAGCGAGAAGAAATTCCTCTGCATTTTCAAATTCCGTGATCTCTGCGGAAAAATGGTTTTGTGTGAGGTAGGGGAGCAGGTGCTTTTTCAATGCCTCCCGATCGTCGGCAGAATCGTCTACGATGGCAAACGTCATAGGGAATGATACCTCCTTGTTCTCTGGAATGCCTTTCTTATAGTATACCACATATTTCTTGAAAAATCGAGTCTTTTTTTGCTTTTCGTGAAAAAAATATGCGCTTTGCGAAAAAAGTATTGCACAGCTGTACGAAAATTGTTATAATAGCAATATCACTTGAAGATTGTGTGACACCTTATGACGCAATACTTTAAGCAGTCATGACAAGATGCTGCAATTTGGAAGAGCATCCAAAGGCAGCAAAGAATTCAGGAGGAGTTGGAGATATGATGAAAAAAATTCTTGCACTGACCGCTGCGCTGGCAATGCTGACTGCTGTTGCAACCGGATGTGGTTCTGATGAGGAGTCTTCCAAGGAGGCTTCTTCCGCTGCTGCCACGGAGGCAGCGGAGGAGAGCAGTGAAGAAGAGCCGGAAGTGGATGAGACTGACGCAGACGAGAATACCGATGATTCCGCAGACGACGAAACCGCAGCTTATGCAAATGCACTGGCAGGAACACTCTGGTTGGGTATGGACAGCGAATACAACTGCTATGCACTCGGCTTTAACGATGAGGAGATCGTATTTGAGGCAAACGACGGCTCATCGGTCAGCGGTTACTGGGGCGTTACTGCCGGCGATCCCACCATCTACATTTTTGAGGATGCAGATCTGACCAATCAGGTCGCTTCTCTGCCGTGGTCTTACGACACTGAGAACGATCTGATGATTCTCAACGATACTGTTATTATGACGCAGGCAGATTCCTACAGCTTTGACGATGCCGCAGCTGCAATGGAACAGATGGCAACTGCTGCGAAGGTACAGGAGTTCCTGCAGGGCACCTATTGGGTTGGCGTAGACGATGACGGCGCTATCGCAATGGGCATGGACGGCAAATCGCTGGAGATGGTCAGCGTGGACACCGAGGGCAATCTGGACGATCTGTCCTGCCTGTGGAGTATGGACTACGATGCACTGACACTGTACGATGACTCCTACGCACCGGTTTACAGCTTTGGCTGGGATATTGCTGAGGACGGCTCTGTTCTGGAACTGACTGATTCGGACGGCAGCACTGTTAGCATGCAGCAGGTTTCCGAAGAGGATGCCACCGACATTATCGCTTATCTGTATGCAAGTCTGAATCTGGATTATACCGAAGAATAAAAGGAGGAATTTAGGATGAAAAGTAAAATGGTTGCACTGCTGCTCTCGATTTTTTTGGGAGAACTGGGAATAGACCGTTTCTATCTGGGGTACATCGGACTTGGAATCCTGAAGCTGCTTACCGGAGGCGGTTTGGGCATCTGGTGGCTGGTGGATCTGATTCTGATTGCGACCGGAAAGATGAAGACCAAGGACGGTCAGGAACTGGCAGGCTGATTTGACGATGCTGTTTTCAGCATTAGAACTTGTAAATTGGAATTTGAAAGCGGGCGGAACTCACTGGGTTCTGCCCGCTTTTGTTTTAGCTGTCATTGTGAGAGCTCGTGTTCATAGGCGTCTATCTACGTCTTTTCGGCAAATTTTGTT
>ENA-OPAH01002335-OPAH01002335.1-human-gut-metagenome-genome-assembly--contig:-NODE-2335-length-10819-cov-2.636752_pt1 | contig 10819 bp, 8 predicted proteins | sample MGYA00241050_ERZ501416 | MGnify/ENA primary metagenome ERZ501416 (study PRJEB25962, sample SAMEA2042632) | human gut metagenome | biome: human gut; feature: human-associated habitat; material: faeces... | reverse complement strand
GTTTTTCAATGGGTATCACTGGTGTACTGAAATCCGAAAAATCTCACAGGTCCCGATTGTGTTTATCAGCTCGGCTTCTGATAATATGAATGTCATTATGGCAATGAATATGGGTGGTGATGATTTTATCACAAAGCCGATTGACCTTGATGTAATGACCTCCAAGCTGCAGGCAATTCTGCGCCGTGCCTATGATATGGGCACACAGATTCCTGTATTAGAGCATCGGGGTGCCATATTGAATCTGAATGATACGAGCCTCACCTATAATGGAGAGCGCATCGAACTGACGAAGAACGATTTTCGCATCTTGCAAACACTTCTCACAAATAAGGGTAAAGTAGTCAGCCGTGATACGCTGATGACGAAGCTGTGGCAAATGGACGCCTATGTAGAAGAAAACACACTGACAGCCAATGTGAACAGGCTCAGAAAAAAACTGAAAAACGCAGGGCTTACTGACTTTATAACCACTAAAGTAGGCAGCGGTTACATCATAGAGTGAGGAAAGCAAATGAAACAGGATAAATGGTATCATATATTAGGGCGCTATTTGCGCGAGCACCTGACTTCAGGTGCGGCTTTCCTCGGATTTGTGGCTATATTCGCTGCCATATTCCGGTTATATGACTTGGAGACGGAAGCGGTACTTTACGCTGCGGGACTCTGCCTACTTTTTGGGGCGGCAGTAATGACGGTCCATTTCATATTCTATTTGAAGAAACATAGAGAGAGGATGCGGATCCTCCAAAATATCCGTTTACTTGTAGATGAGCTGCCTAAGCCGGGAACGCTTGCCGAGGCGGATCTGCAGGAAATGGTCCGGGAACTGAAAAGACTCAATGAGTTTACGGAAACAGCCCGTCAGACGGAGCGCAAGGAAAGCCTGGATTATTACACGACTTGGGTCCACCAAATCAAGACGCCCATATCCACTATGAAAATGGTACTGGAGAGCGAAGATACCGACGAGCATCGTGAGCTTTTGGCAGAACTGTTCCGGGTTGAGCAGTATGTGGAGATGGTTCTGGGATATTTGCGTTGTGAAAGCATGAGCTCAGATTTGAGTTTTCGGCAGTACAAACTGGACGGGCTGGTCCGTCAGGCAGTACGAAAATATAAGAAGTTGTTTATCTTGCAACGGATTACTTTGGAGTATGAACCCTTAAATGTTTCCGTACTGACTGATGAGAAGTGGCTGGTCTTTGTGTTGGAGCAGCTTCTCTCCAACGCGCTGAAATATACTCCGAGAGGAAAGATCACCATCTGTATGGCTGAGAGTGAGGCTAAGACGCTGGTGATTCGGGATACCGGAATTGGGATAGCGCCGGAGGATATCAGCAGAGTGTTTGAGCGTGGCTTTACCGGAAGAAATGGGAGAAGAGACAAGCGTTCTACGGGGATAGGACTGTATCTTGTGAAGAAAATTTTGGACAAACTATCCCATGAGATACGAATCGAGTCATGTCCCGGAGAAGGTACGGCGGTTTATCTGAAGCTAGAGCGGGCTGACCTTACACAGATGTAAGGTTTCTGTGGAAAATGTAAGCTAAAATTATGGCAGAAGTTCCTCTAAAAAATCTATAATATCCCTATACACTGAAGTATGTGAAGGGAAAGAAAGGAGGAGGTAACTGCAGGACAGTCCGCGGTTACAGCAAGGTTCAATATGGAATTTTTGGAAGTCAATCATGTGAAGAAGATTTATTCTACCAGGTTTGGAAAAAATAAAGTTCAGGCGTTGGAGAATGTAAGCTTCTCAGTGGAACAAGGAGAATACGTGGCAATCATGGGTGAATCCGGGTCTGGGAAGACTACGCTTTTGAATATTCTGGCCTCTCTGGATAAGCCTACAAGCGGAGAAGTATTGTTGGAGGGAAAGAACATTGTAAATCTCCGGGAAAAAGAGATATCCTCCTTTCGCAGAAAGAATCTGGGGTTTGTATTCCAGGATTTTAATCTGCTGGACACCTTTAATCTGAGGGATAACATCTTTCTGCCGTTGGTTCTGGCAGGGGAGGACTACCAGGAGATGGAACGAAAGCTTAGGCCGATTGCCGCGAAACTGAGGATTTCTGAGATTTTGGATAAGTATCCCTATGAAGTATCGGGCGGACAGAAGCAGAGGGCGGCAGTTGCCAGAGCGCTGATTACAGGGCCGAAGCTGGTGCTGGCAGACGAGCCCACAGGAGCTTTGGATTCCAGAGCTGCCGGGGAATTACTGGAACTGTTTCAGGAGATCAACGAGGATGGGCAGACCATTTTGATGGTCACTCACAGCATTGCGGCTGCCAGCCACGCGGGGCGCGTGCTGTTTATCAAAGACGGGGAAGTCTTTCACCAGATTTACCGTGGTGATATGACGAAACAGAAGCTGTATCAGAGAATTTCCGATACGCTTACGATTTTAGCCACAGGCGGTGAACAGTATGCGTAGAGGGATTTACTTTCAGTTGGCAGTGACGAATTTGGTAAAAAACCGAAAAATCTATATTCCCTATCTTCTGACCTGTATCTGCTCCATCGCCATGTACTATATGATCTACTTTATGCGTCTGAATCCAGAGTTGGAAAATATGAGAGGCGGAGTCACGATTCGGACAATCCTGGGAGTTGGGAGTATTGTAATCGGTCTGTTTTCGGTGATTTTTCTGGTCTACAGCAATGGCTTTCTGATGAGACAGCGCAAAAAGGAGCTGGGACTTTACAATATCTTAGGAATGGAAAAACGCCATATCCGGCGGATGATGCTCTTAGAGATGCTGCTGACGGCGGCGATGAGCCTGGGAGCTGGAATTCTGCTGGGTATTCTGGGCGGAAAACTGCTGTTTTTACTGCTGCTTCGGCTGATTCAGGCGCCGGTACAGTTTGGGTTCTATATATCGGGAGAGGCGATTCTGCATACCTTTTTCTTGTTTGGAATTATTTTTGGGGTGACGTTGCTCAATGATCTGAGGCAAATCCATCTGGTCAATCCCATTGAGCTGCTTCAAGGGTCCAAAGCGGGAGAAAAAGAGCCGAAGGGAAAATGGTTGATGGCTGTGATCGGCCTGGTGTGTCTGGTGGCAGGCTACTATATAGCGTGGACGACGAAAACTCCGTTGAAGGCTGTGAATGTGTTTTTTGTGGCAGTGTTGCTCGTGATGGCGGGCACTTATCTTTTGTTTACTTCCGGCAGTATTGTATTTTTGAAGCTTCTTCGGAGAAAGAAAAAATTCTATTATCAGACGAGGCATTTTACCAGCGTGTCCGGGTTAATTTACCGTATGAAGCAAAACGCGGTGGGGCTGGCTAACATCTGTATCTTAAGTACGGGAGTACTTTTGATGATCTCCACAACAATCTGCCTGTACTTTGGCACAGAGAATTCTCTGAAGTCTCAATATCCCAGTCAGATCAATGTAGTGTTTCAGGAAATTGAAAAAGGGCAGGAGAGTCAGATTACGGATACCGTAGAACAAGTTTTAGAATCTCAGAACATGGAAGGGAAAATACAATATCAGGTAAATATGGTCAATGACTGTATTCTGGATGGAGATGAGATCCAGTTTGAGAGACAGGAGCAGGCGGTCCAGATGGACAATATTGGAATTCTGTATTTTTTTACCCAGGAAGAGTACAGCCGCATCACGGGGGAGGAACGAAAACCCCTGGAAAATGGGGAGGTACTGATCTACGAGACGAGAAAAAGCGGTATCAAAGATCGTTGTATACTGGGTGGAAAAACGTATTCCGTTCAAAAACTGGAATCTTTTCCCTTCCGGGGGATACTAGGAGACATCGTTCCTTCGGTAATTCTAGTAGGAAATGATACCACTTGTGCCGAAATAGAAGAGGCAAAAAAAATGGAGGAAGGGAAGGACATTAACAACTGGGAGTGTAATCTGTGGGTTGACTTGACTGGAGATTCAGCCCAAAAGGAGAGGCTCGTAAGCAGGGAGATCGAGAAGGCTTTGAGAGCTCTGGCAGTACAGTCAGGTTTTTCTGGTGACGAGGGGTTGGTACAGGTGGCATCTCGGCAAGAAAATGTGCAGAGAACCTGGGAGCTCAACGGCGGCCTGTTATTTTTAGGATTGTTTTTGGGCAGTCTCTTCCTTCTGGGAACCGTGCTGATTATTTATTACAAACAGGTCTCCGAAGGATATGAAGACCGGGAACGGTATGAGATCATGCAGAAGGTGGGAATGAATAAAAAAGAGGTACAGCAGTCGATACGAAGCCAGATTTTGATGGTTTTCTTCCTACCGCTGTTTGCTGCGGTCTGTCATATCGTGGTGGCTTTTCAGCTGATACGAAGATTGATGGAGGTCTTCTATATGAGTGATGTCTGGCTATTCGCAGGCTGTACTGCTGGAACGACTCTGGTGTTTGCTGTTTTGTATGTGCTTATTTATGTGATTACCGCGAGAGTTTATTATAAAATTGTAGAGTAATGGAATTGTATAGAAGATGAAAGAATGGGACACGCTCCTCAAAGATCGAGGGGTGTGTCCCACTTTGTTATGGAAAAGATCTTGTCCCATTAATTTGCACACTTTTTACAGATTCTGAATGAATTCATTGACGTAATAGGCGGCAGCCCCTACGGCGGAGGCTTCTGTGCGATAATGGCAGATTCGGATAAAATCTCCGTTTTTTTCAAAGGGGTTTAGGCGGAGAGCTTTTTCACGAAAGAGCTCGATATAGTCTGCCATATAGGAGCCGACATTGCCGCCAAGCACAATGTCGCAGTCATAACACATGCGGAGGTTATTGACTGCGAGGGCTAGATGATTTAAGTAGTCGTCAAAGATTCTTTGGAGACCGACATTACTGTTTTCTTTCAGACAATGGAAGAACTCTGCGAGATTTCCATTGGTGAAGTCAGATAGTTGCTTTGCGGAGCAGTAGGCGTCGAGACAGCCATGTTGACCGCAGTAACATTTACGCCCATGGGGGACAATACACATGTGTCCAAATTCGGTGGCTCTACAGTTGACACCTTTGTAGATCTCTTTTCCATTCATGTTGGCGCCTCCCACGCTGTTGCTTAGGGAGAGGTAGATCATTGGCTGTTCAGAACCAGATATCCAACTCTCAGCTAAGCCGGCAGAATTAGCATCGTTGAAGATGAGAAAAGGATAGGGAATGTATGGGGTCAGGCGTTCATAGATGTTCGCGGATACATTAACGACGGTGGCGTAGGAGATCGTCTTTTGGTCTCTCATTACATGGACGGGCATAGAAAGTCCGACTCCCAAAAGTTTGGATGGGTCAATGAGATATTGATTTAATAACTGCTGCATTTCAAAAGATAGAATTTGAAAATAAGCTTCTGAGTCCTCAAAGGGCAGGTACATTCTTTTGCTGCCGATAATATTTAAATCCAGGTCGATTAAGACTTCTGATAAATGGTTCTTAGTGATGTCGATTCCCAGTGCAAAGCGGGCATCTGGAACATAACTTATGATATTGGGCTTTCTGCCTCCTGTGGACTGAAAAGAGCCCACGGTGTGAATTAACCCGGCGTCAGTGAGACGGTTTAAATTGGAAGCGATCGTGGGAAGACTGATGCCGGATTTTTTAGCGATGTTTTGGCGGGATGTGTGCTTATCCTGGTAGATAATACGATAAATATTGCCGAAAAACTTGGTTTTTGCTTGTTCGGAGTTCAAATGTACTCACCTCTTCCTTCTTCGCGTGGAATTTGTGATTGTGCGAAGAATTTATCATAATTACAAGATACGGTAAGTCTTAGGATTCGTCAACCTGTTTTTTGATAAACGCTCCGTTAAGAAGGGACACACCGTAATAAGAGGATAAGATAAATAAAATGATTTATAAAAATGATTGTTAAAAAAATAATTATTTACAGAAAAATAGAGATAAAATAGTATATAATGCATAAAAATTAAAAACAAAAATTGTAAAATACCACAAACTTAAATAAAACAATTGACAGAAGATTGGGGAGGGAGGTAGAATACTACTAAAGCAGGAGAATAAAGAAAGGGAGGAGTAGAATATGGATGAGATCAAGATGCGGGTTGCTGGAATCGAGAAATCCTTTCCCGGTGTAAAGGCGCTGAGCAACATTGATTTCTCAGTTCGCAAAGGAACCGTGCATGCCCTGTGTGGTGAGAATGGGGCGGGTAAATCCACGTTGATGAAGATCATCATGGGGCTGTACAAGGCGGACAAGGGACAGATTTTTATTGATGAAAAGCCAGTGGATATCAGGAATCCCATTCAGGCGAGAGAAAAGGGAATTTCCATGATTGCCCAGGAATTGAACTATGTTCCTGAATTGTCAGTGGAAGAAAATTTATTTTTGGGTCGTCTTCCAGTGAATAAGTTTGGGAAAGTAAATTGGAAACAGGTGAGAAAAGAGGCACAGCAATTTCTAAGGGAAGAAGGTCTCCCGTATTCTCCGACACAGAAGCTAAAGACATTGACAGTGTCTGATATCCAGATGCTGGAGATTATCAAGGCAGTCACCAATAACGCACAGATTATCATCATGGACGAACCCACCTCTTCCATCACAGAGAGAGAAGTACAGCAGTTGTTTAAAAAAATCGAGGAATTAAAAGCCAAAGGTGTGGCGATTATTTACATCTCACACAAAATGGAGGAGGTATTTAAGATTGCTGACGATATCACGGTTTTGCGCGATGGGAGCGTGGTGTCGACAGACAGGGCCGCAGACTTAGATTTGGATACAGTGATTTCACGCATGGTTGGGCGTAAGATCTCCAATGTCTATCCGAAAGAAGAGGTTACGATCGGAGAGAAAGCGATAGAGGTGGAGCATTACTCTCAAAAAGGTGTGTTTGAGGATGTCAGTTTCTATGCCCGCAAAGGAGAGATCGTGGGATTTGCGGGTCTGGTGGGAGCCGGACGTACGGAGACAATGAGAGCTGTTTTTGGGCTGGACCCTCATGAATCTGGAAACGTGAAAATCGACGGGCAAGAGGTAAACATTAAGAGTGTGGCGGACAGCATACATAAGGGACTGATTATGCTATCGGAGAGCAGACGTGACGACGGAATCGTGCCTGTCAGAAGTGTACAGGAGAACGCGAGTCTGGCCAGCTTGGAGCGTTACATATACGGTGGCTATACACATAAGAAAAAAGAACAGACGGAAGTCCTGGAAATGTTTCAGAAGATGAATGTGAAGACCCCCTCCATGGAGACAGAGATCTCAAAGCTGTCCGGTGGAAATCAGCAGAAGGTACTTCTGGCCAGATGGATGCTCTGCAATCCGGAGATTATGATTCTGGATGAGCCGACCCGTGGAATTGACGTAGGAGCGAAGTTTGAGATTTATAAGCTGATTACGGAGATCGTGAAAGAAAACAAAGCGGTGATTATGGTATCTTCTGAGCTGCCAGAGCTGCTGGGAATGTGTGATCGTATTTATATCATGTGCCAGGGAAAAATCAGCGGTTGTATTGACAAGAGTGAATTCTCCCAAGAGACAATCATGATGTATGCGACAGGTCTTAGAAATCAACAGTAGGAGGGGAAAAATGAACGCAAAAGCATCACATTATTTACAAAAATTTAGTATTTACATTGTACTTGTAATTTTATTTATTGCCTGTAGTCTGATAAGTCCTTACTTCATTCAGAGCAGTAACCTAATTAATGTAGCACGCCAGTTATGCGTGGGAATCTTGATTGCCTACGGGGAAATGCTTCTGATTGTGAGTGGTTTTCTGGATTTGTCTGTAGGCTCGGTGCTGGCTTTGGCCGGTGTACTGTCTGTCTCAGCCTATAAGAGTACGCAATCTATGTTCGTGGCAGTGCTGGTTGCTCTGGTGGTGGCCGTAGGGTGTAACCTCATCAATGCCTTGTTTGTGGCGAATTTTAATGTACCGGCTTTTATTGCTACCTTAGGTATGCAGCAGGCGGCCAGGGGTTTGGCTCTGTATTATACAGGTGGTCAGAATATTCTACAGTTGGGTGATTTTGTAAAAGTCGGCCAGGGCACGATTGGGCCGATTCCGGTTCCGGTCATCATTGTTGTCTGTATCTCAATTGTAATCTGGTATATCGTGAACAATACTCGTTATGGTCGTGGACTATACGCGATCGGTGGAAGCCGAAGCGCTGCGGAAGCCAGTGGTATTAACTCTAAGAAGAGTATTTACAAGTCCTATATTATCAATGGACTTTTGGTAGGCGTTGCAGGAATGATCTTTATGGCACGTAACAATGCGGGCCTTCCAAATGGAGCCGTAGGCTATGAGATGACTGGACTTACTGCGGCGATTGTCGGAGGAACTTCCTTTACAGGTGGAATCGGCACTGTCAGCGGAACCATTGCCGGAGCATTTATCATTGGATTTTTAGAGAATGTCATGAATCTGGTGGGAGTGAACCCATATATCCAGCAGGTAATCGAAGGCTTTATCATTGTACTGGCTGTGGCCTTTGACGTGGTCAGCAAGTCCAAAAAATCGCAGAAGGTCATTGTAAAAGATGAGAAAAAAGAAGAGAAGGCTTAAAGATCATATTGAGCACGCAAGAGCGTGTCAGTGATAAAAAATGAAAGGGAGGAAACAAAATGAAATTCAGGAAAATTTGTGCGGTGTTGTTGGGTGCTGTGATGGTAATGTCAATGGCTGCTTGCGGAGGAAACAGTTCAGAGACAAGTACGGATGCGGATGCGGCTGGTTCAGGTGACGCGAAGAGAGTCTGCTTTGTGGCGCGAGCTAGCGCGGATACTTTTGCAGCCTGGATGACCGAGGAGATGAAGAAAGCTGCGGAAGGCTATGATGACATTGAACTGACCTGTGTCAGCGGTGAAGGAGATGACAACACAGAAAATGGTTTGTTGGAAGACTGTATCACAAAACAATACGATCTGGTGATTGTACAATCTAACAACAACGCTGCGCAGGCTCCTTATGTGAAAAATCTGGTAGACGCAGGTATTCCGGTAATCACTACGAACCCCACCACACATCAAAGTGACCTGGACGGAAGCGATGATGACTCTGTGATGGAAGGGACGGGTACCGTGGATGCAGACCCGGTAGCTCAGGCTCAGGTGAGTGCAGAACGTGCGGTGGAAGAGATTCCAGAAAATGCGAATGTGGTGGTGTTGCGTGGGCCATCCGGGAACTATCACGCAGAGAAACGTCGCGAGGCATGGGATACCTATTTCTTTGACAAACGGGATGATGTCAACATTCTCTATGAAGATTATGCAAACTGGAACAGCGATGAGGCGATGACATTGATGGAATCCTGGGTCCAAGCCGGAAAACATATTGACGCGATTATCTCTATGAACGATAACATGGCTGCTGGAGCAATCGAGGCAATTCGCGGTGACAGTGACTATATCAAAGATGGCAAGGCGAGCTTCCTGGCTTATGGTGTGGATGGAACCGCACAGGGCTGCTTGTTGATTAAAGAAGGACTTTTGACTTCCACTGCGCTTCAGTCAGCTTCTGAGCTGGCCGAGAAGAATATGGAATACGCGGAGAAAGTATTGAACGGTGAGATGGAAATAACAGAAGTCAATGACTATGTAGACGCACCGGAGATCAATGCAGACAACGTAGAAGAATATATTCAGATCTATGTGGACAATGGAGAAATCTCAGATGACGGTACTCTCGCGGCAGAATAATGGGATCGCCGAGTCTTGGTGGTAAGATTTGATATCTAATATGTAGTATAGATGCCCGGCGAGAGAAGACTTGCCGGGCATCCTCAATAGTGAAAACAAAAGACTGGAAAAGAAGAAAGGAGAATGATAGAATGATGAAAATGCAAAAAGGCGCTTATATGCAGGGAATAGATAAGATGATACTCAAAGAGATTCCTGTGCCGAAGGCGGAAGGAAAGCAGGTTTTAGTGAAGATCGAGTATGTGGGAATCTGTGGTTCGGATGTACATTATTTTCATCACGGCTGCTGCGGTGCGTATAAGGTGGACTTATCAGAGGATTTCATGCTGGGCCATGAGTGCGCAGGTACTGTCGTAGAAGTCGGGAAAGAGGTAACGGATTTGAAGGTGGGAGACCGGGTTGCTTTGGAGCCTGGCATTACTTGCGGCAAATGTGAGTTCTGCAAGAGCGGGCACTATAATCTGTGTCCAGATGTCGTGTTTTTGGCCACGCCGCCGGTTCAGGGGTGCTATGAACAGTACATTGCATTCCCAGAGGATATGTGCTTTAAGCTGCCAGAAAATATGTCGACTCTGGAGGGGTGTCTGATCGAGCCACTGTCCGTGGGCTTTTATGCAGCGAATCAAGGCGAGGTGCAGACGGGTGATACCGTAGTGATTTTGGGAGCAGGTTGTATCGGTCTGGTGACGCTGCTTGCGTGCAAGGCCCATGGAGCCGGACAGATGATTGTCGTGGACTTGGTGGATGCCCGCCTGGAAAAGGCGAAAGAGCTGGGGGCCACTGCAGTGATCAACAGTAAGGAAAAAGATGTGTTCCAGGAAGTGGAGAGGCTGACAGGTGGCAGAGGCGGTGATGTGGTGTTTGAGACAGCAGGATCTGCGGTGACCATAGCACAGACTCCATTCTTGGTAAGAAGGGGCGGAACTATTACACTGGTGGGGATTTCTGCTCAGGAGGAGATCAATTATAATTTTGCTCAAATTATGGATAAAGAGGCTTCCATCAAATCTGTTTTCCGCTACCGCAATATCTATCCGAAGGCAATATCGGCAGTTGCTAGCGGAGCCATCGATGTGAAGAGCATCGTCACTCATGAGTTCGATTTGGAGCATATTCAGGAGGCATTTGACGAGGCGGTGAACAATAAGACCGACCTGGTGAAAGCTGTGATAAAAGTAGAATAGGAGGAGT
>ENA-OPAH01002332-OPAH01002332.1-human-gut-metagenome-genome-assembly--contig:-NODE-2332-length-10865-cov-4.093525_pt1 | contig 10865 bp, 8 predicted proteins | sample MGYA00241050_ERZ501416 | MGnify/ENA primary metagenome ERZ501416 (study PRJEB25962, sample SAMEA2042632) | human gut metagenome | biome: human gut; feature: human-associated habitat; material: faeces... | reverse complement strand
GCGCGTCGGACCTCCTCGACGCCCTCGAGGCCCAGGACGAGGGCATGTGCATGGGCATGACCTGCGCCGAGCGCGTGCAGATGGCGGTCGACGAGGCCCACTCGGCCTTCGTCACGTCCAAGGTCCGCAACCTCACCAAGCGCGCCAACCTGAGGTACCCGGAGGCCGACGTGAGGTCGATCGACTTCTCCGAGGAGCGCGGGCTCGACCGGCTGCTGATCACCGAGCTCGCCACGTGCGGCTTCGCCGAGCGCGGCCAGAGCGTCGTGCTCCAGGGCCCGACCGGCACCGGCAAGACCTACCTGGCCTGCGCGATCGCCAAGGCCGCCTGCCAGCGGAGGATGCGGGCCTGCTACATCAGGTGCCCCGACCTGGAGGAGCTCTGGCGCGAGGCGCGCGAGCGCCCGGGCGGCGAGCGCAAGGCCACGAGGAAGTACGCCGCCTTCCAGGTCCTCGTGCTCGACGAGTGGCTGCTCGACCGCCCCGACGAGCTGTTCCGCAGCTTCCTGCTCGAGCTCATGGAGGCCCGATACGGCACGGCGTCCACCGTCTTCTGCACGCAGTTCCGCCAGAAGGACTGGCACGCCAGGCTGGGCGGAGGCGTCCACGCCGACGCCATCATGGACCGCATCGCCCACGGCGCCGCATGGGTCGACATGGGCGAGATGAACATGAGGAGGAGGAAGCTCGGCGGAGACTCGGGCTAGAGCTGTTGTGCGGACACCGGCCGCGGCGCCGACCCATGCCGCGGCCGGTGTCGATTCGCAATGCTGCCGGTGCTGAATCGCGATAATCGGTGGTGCTCAACGGGACAAATACTCACCCTTATTATGTTACGAGGCGTCGAGCCAACGCTTTCTCGAGAGGAAGTTCCAGAGCATGACGACAACAGTTGCGAGCAGCTTTACGAGGACGTAGTTGAGGTTTGCAGCGTTGATGCCGAGCCACATGAGCGCCTCGTTGATGCCCAGCCCCACGAGCGAGAGAACAACAAAGATGAGAAGCTCCCGTCCGCGTGTCATGTCATCTCGCCGCTTGAAGACAAAGCGCATGGAGGCAATGTAGTTGAAGAGTACGGACACGGTAAAGGAGATAGCGGCGGAGACCACGGGGTCCATGCCCATCCACTCCGTGAGAGCTATGAGAACCCCGAAGTCTATCGCGGTTGCGACGACGCCGACAATTCCGAACTTGACAAACTGTTCGATCAGCTTCCTCATCTGCTGAGCCTCTCACGTTGACGGTCCGCCACCTTGCCCGCAAGGAGCCCGAGAGCGGCGGCCAAGGTAACGCAGGTTCCCTCTAAGAGCATGGGCGGGACGTAGCTCATTTCAAGGCGGTGCTCGCCTCCCGAGGGGAGTGGCACGAACGTGAGCGCGCCGCCGTACGCGGGTGCAGCGTCAACTCTGTTGCCGTCGAGCCTGACCGTCCAGCCGACGTCATAGGGCACGGTCACGAGGAGGCCGTCCTTCTTGCCGTCAGTTGAAATCGTCCCTGAAAGCTTGTTGAGGGAGCATGCATCTATGTTTAGCTGCTGCCTTGAGAGTGTGTCCACGAGCTCTTCGTAGGCATTCATGTCGAGAGCATAGAACAGGCATTGAGCATCCTCGGGGAGCGGCTCAGATCCGTCGGCGGTACCCTGGAGGGAGACGGCGATCGTCCTGTCGGAGTCCGAGACGTCCCCGAGCATCCTGATGGCGTGCCCAAAGCGCCAGTTGTCCCAGGCGAGCCCCTCGGTAGCGGTGTCCTCCGACCAGACGGCTGAGTCATCTTCCACGGAGTAGAGGTAGGGGACGTTGCTTGTGGAGTTGACCCACGAGCACCCAAGCTCGCCAGCGGGTATGGTGACCTCCCACGTGCGTCTCCCGCCCCCGTCCGAGACCATGGCCACATCGAGCGGTCGGTATAGCTCGACGTCTCTCCCGGATATTGCGCTTGCGAACCAGTTCTGGACCTCGAACGGGTTGCTTGTCTCGGGGAGCTCTGACGTGACGCCGGCGGAGGAGGCGTATCCAAGAGAGAGGGCATCCTCGTTCACAAAAAGTAGGTCTCCTTCTGCCAGCTCAGGAAGGTCGACCGATTCGAGCATGTTGAGAGGCGCACGGGAGAACACGTACTTCACCCCAAGGAGCGTGTCGCTCGGTAGGACGGGCGTACGGTAGGCAACGGAGAACTCGCCGGGGTTCGAGTAGCCGAGGGCACTCAGGAAGCCGACGGTGTTGGCGTTGAAGGAGGAGCTATATGACCCGATGCGGTTGAATCCCATGGAGAGTCCCTCTCCCCATGCCGCGAGCCCAACACGCGTGTAGGTCTTCTCGATGCGGTAGGTGCTGTCGTCTTGCGCCTTAAGTGCCTTGAGCTCTCGCTCTGCGTCCGAGTAGTACGCCTCGTACTCAGCTTGGGTGTATCCCGTGTAGACGGAAGGCCAGGCGAGCCACCCGCTCAGCAACAGCTCGACAAAGGCGATGATGGGAAGTGCGAGGGCGGAGGCCTTGGGCGGCAGCGGGGACAGGAGGAGGGCGTAGACGACGATGAGGCAGTCTCCAACCGCGATTGCGGTGAAGCTTGGGTCTGGCCCGACGAGTGAGCAGACGGTAGCAAGAGCCAGGAGCGCGACGGCGGCTGAGAGCACTTCTCTTCCGCGCGCCCCCTTGTCGGTACAAGAGGAGAGATAGAGGCCCGTTGCCCAGATGGCCCCGAAGACAAAGAGGAAGGCGTTGCGGCTGTAGAAGCCGTTCGGCACTCTGAAACCGCACCAGATGAGGTAGACGCGCCAGAGCACGACGCTTAGGAGAAGGGCGAGCAGAAAGGCGAGCGCGGCGAGGCGAACCCTGCGGTCAACGCGCTTGCAGAGGAGAAGGCTGAGCGCCCCGAGCAGGGGAAGGTAGCCGACAAAGAGCTGGGGGGACTCGTTGATGCGCCACGTCCCGAAGAACGGGCTGGAAAGAATGCTTCGTGGGTTGGAGGAGAGCAGGCCGAGAATGGCCTCGTATGGGGAGCTGGTCTGGACGAGGCCGAGCAGGTGACGCCCAAAGTAGACGACGAACCCAGCGACAAGCAGAGTGACGAGGATTCCTCCGACCGTCCTGACAGCTCTTTCGGGGATGAGGTCGCGCACAAGAACCATGCTAAGAACGAGAAGGACGACGGAGGCCGCGACGAGCAGGACGGTCCGCGAGACGGTCCAGTTTCCCAGCTGGGCGGCTATGGTCGGGTAGAGCGTCCAGGCACTGAGAAGGACGGTGAAGCATAGGGCACCCGACGTTCGGGAGAAAGCTCGCGCCCCCGACAGGGCTTCCCTATCCGAGAGACGGGCTATCGCCCACTCGAGCACCGCGCAGACGATGGAGAAGAGGACGCTCATGTAGCCCATGTACCAGCAGCAAACGATCGAGGCGCAGAGAGACGCCGTGAGTACGCACCAACGGCCGGACGTGACGCATCTCCATGCGCCTAGGGCTACGATGGGGAGCAGCGCGAGCGCGTCCATCCAGAGGGGGTTTCTCAGCTGAGTCATGCTCCAGAGGGAGCACGCAAAGCACAGGGCAAGCGCAAGGGCGTGGGTGTGGCTCAGGGAGAAGCGCCTGCTCAAATAGAAGGTGCACGCGATTCCGATGAGCCCCAGCTTGATTGCGGTGATCACGAAGATCGCAAGCGTGAGCAGGCTCTCTGGGAAGGCCAGGATGAGCAGGTTGAGAGGGCTGGCGAGGTAGTACGACCAGAGGCCCCAGGCGTTGTTGCCGAGGCTTTGTGAGAAGGAGTACAGGATGGACTCCTGTCCGGCGAGTACCTTTTTATACCAGTGGAAGAAGTCGATGTACTGGTACTTGAGGTCCTCGGTGAGGAAGGACTCCGCTCCGAACGGGTAGACCCCGCGCAGGATGGCAAGCAGACACAATAGGAGGATAGGCAGGAGGAAGGCGAGGGAATAGGTAACCACCGCGCCGCGTGCGGAAAACCTCCACGTGGTCGAGGCGTGGCGGGGGGCTGCCGTCTGCGTCACGAGCGACCATCCCCCTCGTCGTGCGCGGGCTCGCGCCCCTCGCCCCGCTCGCGGGCGAGGTAGATGGGGCGGTGCTTGGTCTCGACGTACGCCTTTGCGAGGTACTGTCCAATGACGCCGAGGCAGAGGAGCTGGGCACCGCCGACGAGCAGGATCGCCGTCATGAGCGACGGCCAGCCCGCAACCGGGTCCCCGAAGAGCGCCGCGCGCACCACCACCACGACCGCCATCACGAGCGCAAGAATGCAGAACGCCCCACCAAGCAGCGAGGCGATGGCAAGCGGTACGGTGGAGAACGCGGCTACGCCGTCGAGCGCGTAACGGGCCAGCTTGAAGAAGCTCCATTTGGTTTCGCCCGCCGCGCGCTCGACGTTCTCGTAGGGAATCCACTTGGTCCTAAATCCCACCCAGCCGTAGATTCCCTTGGTGAAGCGGTTTCGCTCCGCCATGGAAAGGACCGCGTCGACGACCGGACGCGTCATGAGGCGGAAGTCGCGCGCACCGTCGACGATGTCCGCATCGGAGATACGGTTGATGATGCGGTAGAAGAGGCGCGCGAAGGCCGAGCGGATGGGAGGCTCTCCCTCGCGGTCAACGCGACGGGTGGCAACCGAGTCCCACTGCCCCGAGAGGAGGTCCTCGTACATCTGTGGCAGCAGTGCGGGCGGGTCCTGCATGTCGACGTCCATCGTTGCAACAAAACTTCCCCGCGAGGCCTCAAGACCCGCGTAGAGCGCGGACTCCTTGCCAAAGTTTCTCGAGAAGGAGACCCATCTCACCTGGTAGGGGAGGTCGTTCCTCTCCGCAAGGCAGTGCACGACATCGAGCGTGCAATCGGACGATCCGTCATCCACGATGACGAGTTCAACGGAGATACGAGACCAGCGCTCTCTCATTCCCCTGACCACATCGGCGAGCGCGTCCGCAAAAATGGGGAGGCTCTCCTCCTCATTGTAGCAGGGAACCACCACTGAAATGGTTGATGATTGCTCCCGAACGTCTATCGTTTCCATATGCAGCAAGACCTCCCCCGAATCATGAAACTAGGATAGCGTATATGAGTTTTCTTAATGACGCCTTACGGCGAAGCCCGATTGCCTCGTTACATGCCGTATGGGCCTCTTCCCCCACCGGTGCCTAATCGGCTCCAAGCGGATTGTCGCGTTTGGCGCCTTGGTTTCGGGGTAAGATATCCCCCGTGGCCGCTCGGCCACGGGTATCGCGCGGAAGCGCAGCTTTTGCCCTGCGGGGCAGAGAAAGAAAGGCACGACATGGCACAGGGTACTGTCAAGTGGTTCAACCCGGACAAGGGCTACGGCTTCATCTCTCGCGAGGATGGCGACGACCTGTTCGTCCACTACTCCGAGATTCAGATGGACGGCTTCAAGACGCTGGACGAGGGCCAGGCCGTCGAGTTTGACATCACGACCGGTCAGAACGGCAAGCTCCAGGCTTCCAACGTCCGCAAGCTCTAATCTCCTTCACATAGATGAGCTGAGGGACCCGCTTCGGCGGGTCCTTTTTTGCCTTGACATATGTCCGAAATCGGATTATTCTTGCCGGTCTGACGAGGATGGGAGGTGACATGGCGGACGACCGCGCGGCAGGGACACCCGCTCCAGGCATGGGCGAGGGCAGGGCGGGAGAGATAAGCGCGCGCGAGCTTGACGTTCTGTATCGCGAGAGCGACAAGATCTACTACGAGTTCGCACGCGGCTGCGGCCTCTCCGAGACGGCCTACTGGATTCTCTACGCGGTGGAGGTGTCGGGCGGGACCGTCACGCAGAGCGAGATTGCCGACGCGTTCTCGTATTCGCGTCAGACGGTCAACTCCGCCCTCAAGTCACTCGAGGCAAAGGGACTCGTCGAGCTCTCGTTTGCCGCAGGCGGGCGCAGGGCGAAGCTCGTCTCGCTCACCTCGGGCGGGAGGGCCTTCTGCGACGAGAGGATCGTCCCCGCCATCAAGGCGGAGGACCGCGCCTTCGCGAGCCTTGCCCCGGACGAGCGCAGGGAGCTTGTCCGGCTTGTCGGCCTTTACACTCGGGCGATTGATGGAGAGCTAAGGAGACTGAGAGAGGGGAGAGAATCGCTGTGAGCACCAAAGACTACAGCAAGCGGACGTCCGCCCGGCTGCTGCTCAGCCTTGTGGCGCCCTACAAGAAGCTCGTCGCGCTCATCTGCGTGACGTCGGTGTGCGACATGATGGGGATGCTCTTCATCCCCACCCAGCTGTCGGCGATGGTCAACGTGGCGGTGAACTCGCACGACATGAGCGCCCTCATGTCCCATGGGGTCGCCATGCTCATCGCCGCGTTCGTCGGCTCGGGGGGCTACGTCTGCTCGGTGTTTCTCGCCTCTCGGCTGTGCGCCAAGGTGGGGCGGGACCTCCGCCTGCGTGTCTACGACGCCTCGCTCGCGTTCTCGGGGTCGGACTTCAACGCGTTCGGAACCGGCTCCATGATCACGCGCACCCTCTCGGACGCCAACGTCATCCAGCAGACGCTTCTCATGTCCATCCTTATGATCTTCCCCGTGCCGCTCATGTGCGTCATCTCGGTGGCGCTGGCGTTCTCCACGGACGTGGTGATGGGCTGGGTCCTGCTGGCCGTGACCGTCGCGGTCATCCTCGTCTCGGTGGTTGCGGTGGCCAAGTCCGCCCCCATCTTCACCCGCCTGCAGGGCTTCATCGACAACATGAACACGCGCCTGCGGGAGTCGATCACGGGCGTCCGCGTCATCCGCGCCTTTGGCAAGGAGTCCCACGAGCGCGCGCGGCTCGACGAGACCTTCACCGACTACGCGAGCAACGCCATTCGCGTGAACATGGTCTTCGCGGTCACCGACTCGATGACCTTCTTCCTGATGAACGCCGTCGAGGCGGCAATCATGTGGGTCGGTGCGGACCGCGTCGGCGCCCACGCGATGCAGATCGGCTCCATCTCCGCGCTCGTCGAGTACGCCATGCTCATCATGATGTTCATGATGATGGCGCAGTTCGCCATCCTGCAGGTCCCCCGCGCGCTCGCCTGCCTGACGCGCGCGGCCGCCGTCTTGGACGTGCGTCCCGAGATCTCTGACGATACGGCCCCCGCCGCGCTCGGCGCCCCCGACGGCTCCGGCGAGGAGGTGGCCCGCTTCGACCACGTGAGCCTGCGCTTCCCCGACGCGGACGAGGACACGCTCCACGACATCAGCTTCTCGCTGAGGCGCGGCCAGACGACCGCCATCATCGGCAACACGGGCTCCGGAAAGTCGACGATCGCCAAGATGCTGCTCCGCTTCAACGACGTGACCGGGGGAAGCCTGTCGTTCGAGGGCGTGGACGTCCGCAGGCTCACCCAGTCCGAGCTGAGGTCACGCATCGCCTACGTCCCGCAGAAGGCCTGGCTCTTCTCGGGCACCATCGCCGAGAACCTGCGTCACGGGGACGCTGAGGCCAGCGACGAGAGGCTCTGGCACGCCCTCGAGGTCGCCCAGGGGCACTTCGTCCGCGACCTCTCGGACGGCCTGGGGACGCGCGTGTCCCAGGGGGGCACCAACTTCTCGGGCGGCCAGCGCCAGCGTCTCGCCATAGCCCGCGCGCTTGTCCGCCACGCGGACCTCTACGTCTTCGACGACTCGTTCTCCGCGCTCGACTACAAGACCGACGCCGCGCTGCGCCACGCGCTCGCCCCCGAGCTGTCCGGGGCAGCCACCCTCATCATCGCCCAGCGCGTGAGCACCATCCACGACGCCGACCAGATCGTCGTCCTCAAGGACGGTGAGGTCGTGGGCCTGGGCACCCACGACGAGCTGATGGCGGACTGTCCGACCTACCGTGCCATCGCCGATTCCCAGACGCGAGGGGAGGGGACCAATGACTAGCGAGAAGAACACGGGTGAGGAGCTCGTGGAGACGTCGGCCGAGGTCGAGGAGACCGAGGTTCCGAGCGACGCTCTCGGCACCGCCGCCCGCCTGTGGTCGGTCGCCTCGGGCCAGCGCTGGCGCCTCGTCGTGGCCGCGCTGTGCTCCGTACTCTACGTCGCAGGCAGCCTCGGCGCCACGGCGTGCAGCGCCGGCCTCATCGACCTCCTCTGGGGCAACATCCAGGCCGCCTTTGCCACGGGGGCTCCCTTCGTCGTGTCCCTCGACAACGGCGGCGTCCAGATCCTCACGTTCCTCGGGATCTGGAGCGCAGCCTGGCTCTTCTACACGATCCAGGTGTTCGTGATGGCGAGCTTTGCCGAGAGGCTCAACCTGAGGCTCAGGGAGGAGATCGCTCGGAAGCTCTCGCGCCTTCCGCTCTCCTACTACGACGCACACCAGCCCGGCGACACCATCAGCCGCGCCACGAACGACCTTGACAAGATCTCCGAGGTGCTGCAGCGAGGCCTGCTCCAGCTCGTCATCGCCGTCTGCATGGTCGGCGGGGCGATCATCCTCATGTCGACCTATGACCTCATGCTCACGTGCGTCTTCGTCGCCTTTGGGATTGCCGCCTCCGTCGTGACCAAGCTCGTCACCGCCTACACCCTCAAGGTCGCCGCGGCGCGCCAGGCCTCGCTCGGAAGGCTGACGGGCCGGGTCGAGGAGGCCTACAGCGGACGCGCCGTCATCAAGGCCTTCGGCCGCGAGGAGGCGAGCCTCGAGGACGTCAGGGCTGCTGCCGAGGAGCTCGCCGAGACGTCTGCGACGGCGGACTTCGTGACCAACGCCATCACCCCGGTGATCCGCTTCCTCATGCGTCTGTGCCAGGTGACGGTGGGGCTTCTCGCCGGCGGCATGCTCGTGATGGGCCAGATCTCCGTTGGCGTGTTCCAGGCCTTCTTCCAGTACGTGATGCAGGCGTCGGAGCCGCTCACGCAGCTCTCGCTCACGATCAACATGCTCCAGGGTGCGCTCGCTGCCGCGGAGCGCGTCTTCGCGCTGCTCGACGAGGGCGAGGTCGTCCCCGACCCGGGCGTGCCCGCCGAGCTTCCCGAGGCCGTGCGTGGCCGCGTTGCCTTCGAGCACGTCCGCTTTGGCTACGCGCCGGACCGCCCGCTCATGCGAGACGTCTCGCTTGTTGCCGAGCCGGGGCAGAAGGTGGCTATTGTCGGCGCAACGGGTGCCGGGAAGACGACCCTCATCAACCTTCTCATGCGCTTCTACGAGGTGGACGGGGGACGCATCACGCTCGACGGCGTCGACACCCGCGAGCTGACGCGCGCCGAGCTGCGGAGGCAGTTCGGGATGGTGCTCCAGGACGCATGGCTCTTCGAGGGAACGATTGCCGAGAACATCGCCTACGGCAAGCCCGGCGCCACGCGCGAGGAGGTGGAGGCGGCGGCCCGCGCGGCGCACGTGGACTTCTTCGTGCGCACGCTGCCGCACGGCTACGACACGATGCTCTCCAACGACGCGGAGAACATCTCCCAGGGGCAGCGACAGCTGCTCACCATCGCCCGCGCCATGCTCACCGACCCTGCCATCCTCATCCTCGACGAGGCCACCTCGAGCGTGGACACCCGAACCGAGCAGGCCATCGTGCGTGCGATGGAGGCCATTATGGAGAACCGCACGAGCTTCGTCATCGCGCACCGCCTCTCCACGATCGTCGACGCCGACCTCATCCTCGTGATGGAGAAGGGCACGATCATCGAGCAGGGTACGCACGTGGAGCTGCTCGAGGCCGGCGGAGCATACGCGGAGCTCTACCGCAGCCAGTTCGCGTAGGCCGCCTTGTCGCAGAAAAGGAGCGCGCCGTCACCCTGGGGTGGCGGCGCGCCCTCGTCTCTCTGGAATCGCGACTAGTCGCAGGCCTTGCAGCCCTCGCACTTCTCGGACTTGGGGGCGCCCGAGCCGCGCTGGTCGGTGTTGTAGAAGCCGGACCCCTTGAAGACGATGCCCGAGGGGTCAAAGACGCGCTCGGCGGCGTGCCCGCAGCTCGGGCAGCTCACCTTGGGGTGCGCGCTCATGGGGTGCTCCACCTCAAAGGTGACGCCGCAGTCCGGGCAGTGATAGTCGTAACGTGCCATGGTTGCCTCCGTGATGCGCAAGATGTCCAAACGCAAGATACTTTACCCAAAACGAGTCGGCGAGCGCGCGGTTTTTCTCGCCAGGCGCGTTTATCATCATATCTGCTTGGTGACGAGAAGGACGACGGGGGAGCGATGGACATCTCTGGCGCGATCTTTGACTGCGACGGCACGCTCGTCGACTCGATGGGCATGTGGAACCACGCCTACGAGTGGCTCTACGACCACTACGGGAGCGAGGGCGCGCCGCTCGACGAGGTGGAGCCGATGGCGCTGGCGGACGCCTGCCGGCTCTTTCACGAGCGCTACGGCATGGGCGCCTCGTCCGAGGAGGTCTACGAGACGCTCTGCGCGCACGTCCGCGAGGCCTACGAGCGCGACGTCAAGATCATGCCCGGCGCGCGGGAGTTTCTCGACGAGCTCGCCGCGGCCGGGGTCCCGATGATCGTGGCCTCGTCCACGCCCAAGCGCGAGCTCGCCTGCGCGCTCGCAGCCCACGACCTCGCGGGCTACTTCGTTGGCGTGGTGAGCACCGAGGACGTCGGGGGGCGTGACAAGGAGTTCCCGGACGTCTACCTCGAGGCTGCCCGCCGCCTGGGGACCCCGCGCGAGGGCACGTGGGTCTTCGAGGACGCGCCTTTCGGCGTGCGCTCGGCCCGCCGCGCGGGCTTTGCCGTCGTTGGCCTCATGAACGACCACGACGGCCGGCGCGAGGAGGACGTGCGACCCTGGTGCGATGTCTTCTGCCACGGCTTCGCGGAGCTCTCGCTGCCGCTGCTCGCCGACTACGAGCGGCCGTCGCGCTCCGAGGGCGCCCCGCTGCGGGCGCTCGTGGTCGCGGGGTCCCCGGAGCCGAGCTCCCCCT
>ENA-OPAH01002325-OPAH01002325.1-human-gut-metagenome-genome-assembly--contig:-NODE-2325-length-10895-cov-2.726476_pt1 | contig 10895 bp, 10 predicted proteins | sample MGYA00241050_ERZ501416 | MGnify/ENA primary metagenome ERZ501416 (study PRJEB25962, sample SAMEA2042632) | human gut metagenome | biome: human gut; feature: human-associated habitat; material: faeces... | reverse complement strand
GGCGTCTCATCTTTGGCATACTTGCTGCGGAACATGTTGGCCTCCCGCACGGTTCCGCTGGCCTCCCCATAGAGGGCAAAGGTAATGGCATCAAAGATCGTGGTCTTTCCCGCTCCCGTATCTCCTGTGATCAGATACAGGCCATGTCCTCCTAGTCTACGAAAGTCTATTTCTTCCCTCTGGGCATAGGGCCCAAAGGCGCTGATAATCAATCTCTCTGGTCTCATGGCTCTCTCCCCTCATCTTCCCGAATCTCTTCCGCCAGTTTTCTGGCCAGCTCTCTTTGCTGGTCACTCATGGGTTGATTGTTTTGAAGCTGATAGAATTCTTCAAACAATTCCAGTTCTGATTTTTTCTCAATCTCCTCCGCCCGGTCGATTTCTTGATCTTCCCGGGTTCTCTGATTGTCATACTCCAACCGCATCAGATTCCCGTAAATCGTCCTCAGCCTCTGCAAACCGTCTGGAATGTCTTCCTCATCCGTCAAAGTGATCTGGTAATAGTCATCCAGCTTCATTCCCTGGTAAAAAGAGCGGGCAGTCACTTCCAGATAAGATCCCCGTATTTTTCGCATATCACGAAGGGGCTTCAGCGGAATCGTGTGAAGCTGAACGCTTCCCTTTTCCCCTATCTGTACCACGGTAAGCGACTTTTCCTGGTCTGCCTCAGAAAAAGAATATTTCAAAGGCGTACCGCAGTACCGGACCTGCGGCCTTCCCACCTTCTGAGGACTGTGTATATGCCCTAGCGCCACGTAGTCGAACTCGTCAAAGACAGAAGCCTCCACATTGTCCACCCCGCCTACGCTGATCTCCTCGGAATCACAAGTCCAAGCTCCCGTCACAAATTGATGAGCCACCAGTATATTTCTCTTATCGGTGTCTACTTCCATGTGCCGTACTGCTGCCTGTACTGCGTCCTGGTAAGTCTGAATATCCTCCTGCGGGTACGCGTGGCGCACAGCCGCTGGTTTGACATAAGGAAGCAGGTGAATCCAGACTTCGCCGTATTCATCTTCCACACAGATTTTCGCTGTGCTGCCGTCATATGCCGGAGACAAATAGATGTCTCTCTCCTGCATAAGCCGTGCTCCAAAGGCGATTCTCTCAGCAGAATCGTGATTGCCGCTGACCGCAAAGACTGAGATTCCCAGACTGGCTAAGCCTGTGAGAAACCGGTCCAGCTCTTGAACCGCTTCGATGGGAGGGACTGGTTTGTCATAGAGATCCCCCGCCAGAAGCACACCGTCTGCCTGTTCCTGTTTTACAATCTGTATGATCTGTTCCAATATATACTTCTGGTCTTCCAACATGGAAAATCCATGGATTCTCTTTCCCAGATGAAGATCTGACAAATGGATGAATTTCATATGTTTCTCCTGTTCAAGCTGTATTTTTAACTTTATTATAACAGACAACACTGTTCTTTCCAAAACAAACCTTTTCCCTCTAGGTTTGCCCACAGCCACTTAGTAACTCTTAAGTATATCGCTGAGATTTGTAACCGTTCAGTTAGCGCCATTCGTAAAACCGTACTACGTGCTTGTCGTGGCTAACACCACCGTTTTACTCATGAAAAGGCACTCCGCTCATACAGATGTCCGCTCGCATAAACATACAAGTATGTTTGATGCTACCCGTATATTGTATGACTGAACTGTTACGGATTCCAGACATAGATTCATTTTCTCATGGACATTTTGTTTTTTATCACGTATACTAAAAATGGTATGTCTCTGACCTCGAGCCGCATACTGAAAGGAGCAGTGTACAATGGAAAAAAAATACTTATCTCCTATCAACAGCCAATCTGTAGTACAAAGTGTCATTGATCGAATTACAGAAGGAATTATAGAAGGAGAACTAAAACCGGGAGATCAGATTCCCACTGAACATGAATTGAGTTCCCTGCTGAACGTCAGCAGAAACACCGTTCGTGAGGCAATCCGTATCCTGATCGCCTATGGTGTCCTGGAAGTCCGCCGGGCTGAAGGAACCTTTGTCTGTGATGGTTTCTCCACTAAAATGTTAAATCCTGCCATATACACAATTATTCTGCAAAAAGAGGGCAGTTATGAACAACTGATCGGTCTTCGTAAAATTATAGAAAATGGTATTATGCTTCTGATAAAAGAGCAGGGAATTGAGAAAGAAGAGTGGAATAAGATATCAGAAAGGTGCAATGCTCTGGTCTGTGAGCTGGAAAAAGATCCTGTCGATGTAGAAGCTGCCGCCGACCGTGATATTGAATTCCACAATGAAATCGCCCGCGCTACCCATAATGATCTGGTCTTGGTGATACATGACGTAGTGGTGCAGCTGAGTAAGAGTTCCCGGTATCGTACCATTGAAAAAGTAATTGAAAAGGGAGACAAACAATATTTAATTGATACGCATAAGAATCTTTTGGACAAGTTAAAAGGAGAAAACATAGAAGAACTCTATGCAGCAATTAATAATAGTTATTTTTATTGGAAAGATATTTACCGCTGATGTCTCACTGTTAAAACAAATCAGGCAAATCCCTGTGCGCGTTTTCTTCACGCAGGGATTTGCCTGATTTTTTAGGAGAAATTTATCTGCTGTCTCTGACGTCCGGGCTGCAAGCCAGCCTTAGGAGTCAGAACTCTAACATTACTTTAATCACGGGTTCCGGCCTCTTATCCGCCATCTCCATGGCTTTGTCTATTTCTTCGATAGGATACCTCTGGGTGACAAAGCCCTCTGTGCTTATCAATCTGCGCCTTATAGCGTCCACCACTGTCTCAAAATCTTCATATACATACATATTGGAACCTGCCAAGGTGATCTCTTTGTTTTGAATCCATCCATAAGGGGCTCCTACCCCGTTCGGCATGACCGCAATCTCAGAGATCACACCGCCTCTCTTCGTACATCTGGCAGCCGTCTCTGCCACTGCCGCGTTTCCAAAAGCTAAGAACGTCACATCCGCCCCGTTTCCCCCTGTGATCTCACGGACTCTCTCTTCCAAGTTCTCCTTTTGGCTGTTGATTGCATAGTCGCTGCCGATTTCCTTAGCCTTTTGCAGATTATAATCACTCACGTCCGCCGTGATCACGCACTTCGGATTGCAGGCTTTCGCACACAGCAATACACCCAGCCCAATGGTCCCGGCGCCGATAATCAAGACGGTGTCTTCCAATCCCACCTGATGCTGCCTGACCGCATGCATCCCTACAGCCAGAGGTTCGATCAACGCCCCCTGTTCAAAGCTCAGTTCCTCCCCTAGAGGTACTACCGTTTTCTCAGGGACCACCACAAACTCTCCGAAGGAACCGCTCCATTCTCCTGCTCCCAAAACTTCCTTTGCTCCACAGATATTATACCGGCCTGAAAGGCATGCTTTGCATTTTCCACAGCCATATTGAGGTTCTGCGGTCACCCGGTCCCCAGGTTTATATTTCGTGACTGCCTTCCCAGTCTCCACGACTACTCCAGCGAACTCATGGCCAGAGACCACAGGAGGAATCCGAAACGGGTGCTTTCCGTGAAAAGCGTGGACTTCCGAACCACAGATTCCAGCCGCCTTTACCTGAATTTTCACATCGGTGTCTCTCTCGATCATCGGTTCCCGCGACTGCGTATAATAGATTTTACCGGGTTTTTCCATAAATCCTGCCCGCATTTTTTCTGTCTCCTCCTTTCACCATTCCTGCTTTGCCAGCGCCACGAGATGTTCTACAGTGATTCCATTGATTTCCAGCAGTCTCTCATAAGGAGCCGACATTCCGAATTGGTCTTGAATTCCCACTCGTTTTACTTTTGCGTCGCCAGCTTCCGCCGCGATCTCACACACAGCGCTGCCCAGCCCGTTCAGGATGTTGTGATCCTCTACCGTGATAATACGGCCAATGTCACGGACACAGTCTAAAACCGCCTTTTCATCCAGTGGTTTGAGCGTGTGCATATCCAGAACTCTCGCGGATATTCCTGCCTTTTCCAATTCTTTTTGCGCTTCCAGTGCAAGATGGACCGTATCTCCAATGGCAATCATTGCCACATCCCTGCCCTCTGTGAGCCTTTTCGCTTTGCCGATTTCAAACTTTGTATTCTCATCATAGATCACCGGAACCGCATCCCTGGTAAATCTCAGGTACATCGGCCCATAAGTCTTTGCCGCTTCCTTTACCAGTGCCTTGGCGGCGTAGTAATCCGCAGGCATCATGACTGTCATATTGGGAATCGTGCGGTAGACCCCCATATCCTCAATACTCTGATGGCTCGCGACATCGTTGGCCGGGGTAACGCCTCCGTGGGAGCAGGCAATCTTCACATTCAGATTGGGATAGCACACCTCCTGACGAATCTGCTCCCCCATACGAAGGCTTCCAAACACCGCATAAGTAACCACAAAAGGGATAATCCCCGTCGTCGCCAGGCCGGCTGCGACCCCCGCGCCGTTTTGTTCCGCGATTCCCACATTGACATGCTGGGCTGGCAGCTCCTTGGAAAACGCCCCTGTCTTGCAGGATTTTCCAATATCAATATCTACCACATAGATATCCGGGTTGGTTTTTCCAATCTCCAAAATCGCATCCCCAAAACCGTCTCTCGTCGCTCTCTTGTTCTCTCCCATCTTTTACAGTCCCCTTTCCAATTCTTCCATAGCAGTCCGATACTGTTCCTCGTCAGGCGCCATTCCATGCCAGCCCAACTGATCTTCCATGTAGGATACACCCTTTCCCTTGACGGTACGGGCATTGATGCATTTAGCTGTCCAGTCTTTGAGGCTTTGATTTTGTCCAGAGTCTCCACGATCTCTCCCATGTCGTTTCCGTCAATCTCATAGGTCTCAAAGCCAAATTCTCTCATCTTCTGTGTCAAATTAAGATGAGGAATAAGCTGCTCACAAGGACCATCCAACTGAAGACGATTATTGTCGATCATCATCGTTAAATTATCTAATTTCCAGGCACTGGCCGCCATCACAGCCTCCCAGATCTGTCCTTCATCTAACTCGCCGTCGCCGGTCAGCACGAACACGCGGTAATCCTCCCCTCTTCTCTTCGCTGCCAATGCCATTCCCACACCGCAAGAAAGTCCTTGCCCGAGAGACCCTGTAGAGATGTCAATGCCAGGACACTTTTTCATATCTGGGTGCCCCTGCAAAATGGACCCCTCCTGCCTCAAAGTGTGCAGATGGCTTTCCTCAAAATAACCCAATCGTCCCAGCGCCGCATACTGTATCGGACACGCATGTCCCTTTGACAGAATAAAGCGGTCTCTCTCAGGCCATCTAGGTTCTTTTGGGTTAATATTTAATTCTCGGTAATACAGTGCCGCCACAAGGTCAGCTGCCGAGAGCGCGCCCCCTGGATGCCCAGACTGCGCTTCATAAATCATAGTCAGAGCGGTCTTTCTCAATTCCTTTGCCCGTTCTTTCAGCTCTTCCACACTCACGTTTTTCATTTTTCCACCTCTCTTTGTCCTACTTCCAATGTTGGACATTATATTCTATTTTTTTTCCAATGCAGCTATGCATTGGAAGAATTATCATTTGACCAGATTCGGAATCGCCATCGAAATCTGCGGGATATATGTCACCAGCAATAAGGTGAGAATGGATACCGCCACAAAAGGCAGCACTGCCTTGGATATGTCTTTCAATGACACATCCGCGATTCCGCATCCTACATACAGGTTGACTCCCACCGGCGGCGTAACCAGCCCGATCGCCATATTCATAACCATAATACACCCTAGGTGCACCGCATCAATTCCCAGACTTGCCGCAACCGGAAAGAGAATCGGTACAAAAATGTAAGAGGCCGAGTTTGCGTCGATAAAACAACCTGCAATCAATAAAATAACGTTGATAATCAGCAAAAAGATGTACTTATTTCCATTGCAAATGTCAATCAGCATATTGCTGGCGGAAGCCGCCATGCCTGTGACCGTCAGCACCCAGGCAAACAAGCTGGCTGTGCCTACGATGAACATGACGACCGCAGTCTGAGACACCGAATCTTTTAAAATCTCCAGGATATCTCTGATGCGAATGGATTTATAGATGAACAGCCCCACCAACAGTCCATACAGCGCGGATACCGCTGCGGCTTCCGTCGGGGTGAAGATTCCCCCAAAATAATAACCGGCATCATCAGTCCCCAGAACGCATCCTTGAATGAGCTCCAGCGTTCTTTGGCAGACGCTTTCGGCATCAGTTTCAGTTCTCTCTTTCGGCTCATCCACATCATGGCCGTCAGCAGCAAAGCTCCCATGAGAATCCCCGGCACGATACCTGAGGCAAACAAAGAACCCACAGAAGTTCCTGTGATAGAACCGTAGATTACGAAGGTGATCGAAGGCGGAATGATGATGCCGATGGCGCCGCTGGTGGACATCAAGGCTGTAGAACTGGCTTTGTCATACCCTGCCTTCACCATGGCCGGAATGATAATCATACCCAGCGCCGCCACTGTCGCGGGACCTGAACCAGAGATCGCCGCAAAAAAGCAGGCCACGATTACGCACACCAGAGCCATTCCACTCTTTCTGTGTCCGACCAACGATTTGCAGAAATCAATCAGTCTCTGGGAAATACCGCTCTTCTCCATGATATTTCCTCCCAGAATAAAGAAAGGAATCGCCAGGAGTACAAATTTGCTGGTTGCGGAGTACATATTGATAGTCACCATAGAAACCGGCAGATTCTCATATAACAAGGTGAGAATACTGGAAATCCCCAGCGAAAGTCCGATGGGTACGTTCAGCAAAAGCAGAACAAAAAACGCTCCAAACAGTATTAGGCCTGCCATCAGCTCTTCTCCTCCTTCCCTTTTAGATCGCGGATAAATAATTGCATGTACCGTACAGTCAGTACGGCTCCGCTGACGGGTACAAAAGCTCCCATCATCCACTCCGGCCACTGCATACCGGCAGTCACCAGCTTCAGTTCATATTCCAAGGCCGCCATAGAGATTCCAAATCCCAACAAAACCAGCCCAAATACCGTTCCCAGTAAATGTCCCAACAGAACACATCCTTTTTGGACTTTTTCAGGCAGCAAATCTGTCAACACCGTCAGCCCCAGATGGGCGCCTCTTTTGGCTGCCACAGCAGCGCCGCTCAGGCTGATTATCACCAGGCCCAGAGCAGTCAATTCCTCTACAAAAGGCATGGAACTTTTGAATACATATCTCGCGAACACATTGATACAGGTGAGAACCATCATGGCCAGCAGAAGCAATCCGCAGATATTATCCTCAATTTCTTTCAAAAATTTCTTCATCCCGCCATCTCCTTTCTCTGAAATTTATTCCGCGCCAAATGCCGCACAGGCATTACTTCCATAGAGCTCTTTGTATTTCTCCTCCAAAGGCAGGACTGCCGCTTTGAAGTCGGCAATATCTTCTTCTGTCAATTCATAGATCTCACAGCCATTTTCCGCTGTAAACTTCTCTTCCAGCGTAGCCTCTTCCTCTATGATCTCCTGATTAATTTCCTTTGTGGCTTCCTCCACACATTCCCGAATCAGATTCTGTGTATCCTCATTCAAGACATCAAACCGTTTCTGATTTGCCATCACAGTGAAAGCCTCATAGGTATGCTTGGATATCGTGATATATTTTTGTACTTCCTGGACATTTCCCGAGTTGATGGTGGTGAGAGAGTTGTCGTGTCCGTCGATGGTTCCTTGCTGAAGCGCTGTAAATACTTCCGACCAGGACATGGCCTGCGGAGATGCGCCAAGCATCGAATAAAAGTCGCTGAAGAAACTGCCTCCTGGTATTCTTATTTTCAGCCCTTTGAGATCTTCTGGCTTCTGAATTGGATGCTTGCTGTTCGTGATCGCTTTGAATCCATTGTGGACAGCGCCCAGGTAGTAAACTCCCTTCTCCTGCAAAATCGAATCTATGTACTCTCCGCCTTCTCCGTAAAAAGCGTCCTCCGCTTCCTGGTAGTCCGAAAATAGCCACGGCAGCGTACTGACCATCAGCCGGTTATCCAAATTTGAGATGACACTGGTAGAGTGAATATCCAAATCAACAGTTCCGTTGCACAGCATTTCCAGCCCCTTGGACATATTTCCTCCAGACAACTGATCGTTGGTAAAAACTGTCATCGTCACTCTTCCTCCGGACTTCTCACTGAGCTTATCCGCGATCCGATAGGCCGCCTTTGCGTCATTCGCGGTCTCCGTTCCATTACAGCTCAGCCTCAGTTCCACTTCCTCAAATTTTTCGTACGCCCCATCCGATACAGTGCCGCTCCCGGCTGAATCCGTCTCTTTTCCGCAGCCTGCCAGAAAAACCGGTACCAGAAACGCAGCCATACAAACCGTCATCGTTAGTTTCCCTACTTTCCTCATACGTTCTCTCCTTTGCCCTTAAATATCCAACATCCGATGTTGGGTTTTATTATAGAGGCAAGTATTCAAATTGTCAATACGTTTTCACGTTTTCGACAGTATTGACATTTATAATTAGATTTTTTTGTGCTATTTTCCCTAATTACACGTCCTTAGCGGAACATTTTTCGTTTCATAGGGATACAGTTTCCTATGAAACAAAAAAAGGCCTTGCAGACACTACGTGCCTGCAAGGCTAAAAAATAGGATTAACTGAATACTCATACCCAGACCCAGTGGATATGAAATGTTCGGACAAAACGTACTATATCATACTTTTCCAAAATCTGCAAGCTATTTTTCAGACCGCTTTGTCGAGTTCATAAGCTTGGTTACACTTCAGGTCTTCAAGATCTAGCGAGTTTTTTTGTACATTTCGTACAAAAATCCCGAGACATACTCGCGCCACACTGCTGTTTACAGCAGTTTGTGTACATCACAAAACGTATTACTGCTCACGAACCGCAAGTGAGTGAACAGTAACTAAGCTTGCTTTAGCGTAGGATGCCTTGTAATCGCACCTACTTCGTCCCCCTTCATTCTCCGCAGCCGCCGACAAAAGGATAGATGTCATCAAACGCATATTCTGAACCGTACAGTGAATTTGCTCTGTCCAACAAAGTCTTCGTCTGTCCCGCCATCTCGAAATAGTAGATCGGCGTCGCAAAGGCGGTCACTCTCTCTCCTGCTCTTAAACAGGCCAGATATCCTCTACAAAACTCTGCCATTCAGCTGCTTTCTTTGATTTTCTGCTCAATTTTATTTTGCAGGTGGCAAATAAACTGAATCACCGCATAAGAAGCCCGAAAATCCGTTTATTTGCGTTCTAAAAGGCAGATTGTCTCAACATGCTTATCATTGTCCAAACTTGTATTTTTACCAACTTCTAAAAATCTCTTTTATGAAAATTAACTCTTACTGTTTTTCTTTACTGTACTGTGAATATTTTTAATGCTTTCCAAGTATTCTTCTTCAACCGGCGATAAGTTCTGCACCTGATATTTCCGATATTCTTCTGTTGCTTTTTCAATTGCCTGCGCATGACTAATCGTTCCGGCTCCTTGCAACACTTTTTCACCTGTTGTTTTTAAAACATTATCAAGGTGCTCCACATAATCCGACATATACATGGGATTGTGGCGCATAGCTTGAATCTCCGCGAAATCAAAATATCCCGATACAATATTATTTAGTATCTTTAACTCTTCATCATTGAGATAATTTTTTGCAATACTGATATCTTTCAACACAGGAAAATCATCAGAAAAACTTTTTAATCCCATAAAAGGCTGACTGGCGTCCGCACGCTCGTATATAACTTCTGCTGCTGTATGTCCATGTGCTGCATAGTGTAATTTATTTTGTACCATTTTGAAAAATGCAATGGATTCACTACTCTTGGGATCATAATCAACACTTGTTGCATAAAGGTCAAGTACCTGTCGGTACATAACTTTTTCAGATGAGCGGATATCCCGAATACGGTCTAATAACTCTTTCCAGTAATTACCGCCACCCAGATTTTTCAATCGTTCATCATCCATTGTAAAACCTTTTATCATGTACTCTTTTAATCGTTCAGTAGCCCATCGACGGAAATTTGTGGCAATTTTAGATTTTACTCTATATCCAAGCGAAATAATCATATCAAGATTATAATGTGTTGTATTATAATTTTTCCCGTCAGCAGCAGTTGTTCGGAATTTCCGAACAACTGCTTTTTCCTCTAACTCACCTTCTTCAAAGATATGTTTAATATGCTCACTGATATTAGATTTACTGGTTTGGTATAGTTCACATAATTGTGCCTGCGTAAGCCAAACAGTTTCGCCCTCCAATTTCACATTAATTTTAGTATGTCCATCTTCCATTTGATAAATAAGAATTTCATTCTCAACAATATTGGAATTATCTTTGTTGTCTTCCACCTTGCAGCCCTCCTTTTACCGTTCCATTAATTTCCTACTGACTTCTCTTACTGACCCGAGTTGCCTTTCAAACATGATATCCCATAAGTCCAAACATTTACTAGAAATCTGTTTATCTGTCATTTTACTAGAGTTAGCTGTTTCATCGTATAAGGATATGATTAATTTTGAAATCTCATCTTCTATGCCCCATTGCTCTCTCAAAGTCTCTATTTTCATCTGCAAAATATTTTCACATAATTGTATAATAATGTCCGCATAATCAACAATGGAAACGGCATTTTCTTCCAGATAATGAACAAACGCGCTTACGGTCCTCCTGCTCACCTTAGTTTTCATAAACTCCCGTAAAAATTCTCTATCATTCTTGACATCAACATATTTATCATAGAACATTTTAGATAATGGAAATTCTACATCCATATCAATACTCTTATAAGTAAGAATGATATCCTTTGCCACCTCTCGATAATCGTCAACTTTTAAATAGATTACTGCCATATCTAATATAGCTTTTATTTGCTCTTCACTTCTAGATTCAACGGACGTCACAATCGTTTCAAATTCATTTTGCCGTATATAAAATTCACAAACGGC
>ENA-OPAH01002318-OPAH01002318.1-human-gut-metagenome-genome-assembly--contig:-NODE-2318-length-10914-cov-2.614882_pt1 | contig 10914 bp, 9 predicted proteins | sample MGYA00241050_ERZ501416 | MGnify/ENA primary metagenome ERZ501416 (study PRJEB25962, sample SAMEA2042632) | human gut metagenome | biome: human gut; feature: human-associated habitat; material: faeces... | reverse complement strand
TATCACACAGGAACCGGATGAAGAGCCGCTTGAGACGCTGGAACCGACACCTGTTCCAACACCAAAGCAAAAGGCGGATGTGTCGGGCGAAAAGAACGCCAAGGATCATCACAATGGACAGAAGCGGTCCGTTCATTTGACAGTACCGCAGATAGTATTGATTTTGCTTGTTTTGCTTGTGATTTTTGTCGTGTTGTGTTTTAGACTGCGGCAGGAAAATCGAAAACATAGGATCGTGACAGCGAGCAGGAAGAAGGGAAAAATTGCGGTTGGACGCAGTATCTCTTATCTGATGGATGCATTGTGGCTTGCTGGAAATGCCGTACCAAAAGGTTCTGGTGAACAGGGGCTGCAGAAGCTTTTAGAAACCAATTTACAGGGAGCAGTTTCGCAAGAGCAGCGGCAATGGTATATCGAGACGATCTGGCGCAGCGGTTATAGTCCCGATGATATATCGCCGGAGGAACAGCAGAAGTTCTGGAAACAGACGAGAGAATACGTACGGGCTATTCGAAACAGTGTCGGTAAATTGCGTAAAGTCCTGTTTTTCTTGATGTTCCCACGTTAACACTGGTATATTATTTGATGAAAAAGAGCAAAATGTTTTGCTCTTTTTTTCTATTCTTTTCAAAAAAAATGTGGTAAAATATCATCGGAGTGTTTTGCCGATGGGTGGGACATTGCGAAAATGGTTAATTTAATACGGATGGAGGACATTATGTACGAGAATGAGATCCAAAGCATCGCAGCCAGAGAAAGTGATGCAGAAATTTATGCAGGGTTATTGCAGTTAACGAAAGATATCGCAAAGCAGAAGGGTCAGATTCAGGGCAAGAAGAAACTTTATTACATTTCAGCGGAGTTTTTGATCGGTAAGCTGCTCTCAAACAATTTGATCAATTTAGGAATTTATGATCAGGTAGCCAATGCGTTGAAAGAGCATGGTAAGAGTTTGGCACAGATTGAGGAAATAGAGAATGAGCCATCTCTTGGTAATGGTGGATTAGGCCGTTTGGCGGCATGTTTTTTGGATTCGATCGCAACACTTGGTCTTCCGGGAGACGGTGTCGGCTTGAATTATCATTTGGGACTTTTTCAGCAGAAATTCGAAAACAATTTGCAGAAAGAGACGCCAAATCCGTGGATTACGGATCCGAGTGTCTTGCGACGTACTAATGTGAGTTATCCGGTTATTTTCGGTGGGCAGACAGTGCAGTCGGTCATGTATGAAATTGATGTAACAGGATATGATAACCAGTGTAATACACTCAAATTATTTGATCTTGATACTGTAGATGAAAGTATTGTTGAAGGAGATGGAATTAACTTCGATAAAGAGGATATCCGCCGTAATCTTACATTGTTTTTGTATCCGGATGACAGTGACTATCAGGGACAACTGCTTCGTATCTATCAGCAATACTTTATGGTCAGCAATGCAGCGCAGCTGATCATTGATGAGGCGGTGGCTAAGGGCAGTAACATTCATGATCTGGCTGATTATGCAGTCGTCCAGATTAACGACACGCACCCAACGATGGTTATTCCGGAGTTGATCCGTCTGCTGTTACTTCGTGATATTAATATTGACGAAGCAATCGACATTGTATCTAAGATGTGTGCATACACAAACCACACGATATTGGCAGAGGCACTGGAAACTTGGCCGATTTGGTATTTGGAGAAAGTAGTGCCGCAGTTGATCCCGGTTATCAAGATGCTGGATGTTAAGGCCAAAGAAAAATATGGGGATGAACGCGTTGCGATCATTGACAAGGATCAGCGCGTGCACATGGCACATATCGATATTCACTATGGATTTAGTGTAAATGGTGTTGCAGCACTGCATACGGAAATCTTAGAGAAGAGTGAGTTGAAGCCGTTTAAGGATATTTATCCAAATAAGTTCAATAACAAGACAAACGGTATCACATTCCGCCGCTGGCTGCTGCATTGTAACCATGAACTGACATCTTTGATCACGGATATGATCGGTGAGGGTTATAAAAAGGATGCTTCTGAATTGGAAAACCTGCAGAAATTTGCAGATGATCCGGCATTTGTCAAGACTCTTTTGAATGTGAAACAGACCAAGAAGACAGAATTTAAGCAATATTTGCAGGATAAAGAGGGAATCACGATCGACGATCATTCCATCTTTGATGTTCAGGTCAAGCGTCTGCATGAATATAAGAGACAGCAGATGAATGCATTGTATATTATTTACAAATATATGGACATTAAGGCGGGGAATAAGCCGAAGACGCCGATCACTATGATCTTCGGTGCCAAAGCGGCTCCTGCCTATACGATCGCAAAGGATATTATTCACTTGATCCTCTGCCTGTCAGAGTTGATCAGTAAGGATCCGGAAGTGAGTCCGTATCTGAAAGTTGTCATGTTAGAGAATTATAACGTCACTTATGCGGAGAAGGTTATTCCGGCAGCAGATATTTCAGAGCAGATCTCACTTGCATCTAAGGAAGCATCGGGAACCGGTAACATGAAATTCATGCTGAATGGTGCGATCACGCTTGGTACGGAAGATGGCGCCAATGTAGAGATACATCAGTTTGTTGGCGATGACAATATTTATATTTTTGGTGAATCCAGTGAAGATGTCATTGCGTTGTATGACAAGGCAGCTTACAGTGCAGAAAAGATCTATGACGCAGATCCTGAAATTGCAAAACTTGTTGACTTTATTATTAGCAAGGAGATGTTTGCGATTGGTAATAAGAAGAGTTTGATCCGTTTGTATATGGAGATCGTGACCAAAGATTGGTTTATGACATTGCTTGATCTCAAAGATTATATTAAGGTCAAAGAGCAGGCGCTTAAGGATTACGAGGATCGTGATGCTTGGGCACAGAAAATGATCGTGAATATTTCAAAAGCGGGATTTTTCTCTTCTGACCGCACGATTGCGCAGTACAATGAAGATATTTGGAAATTAAAATAAAATGTACGCTCGAAATTCCTCGTTTGAAGATTACGGGCGTACATGAAACAGGAAAGGAGTAAAACCATGAAAAGAATTGGATTTTTGACAAGTGGTGGAGATTGCCAGAGCTTGAATGCAACAATGAGGGGTGTTGCCAAGACATTATATGAAAACTGCCCGGATGTAGAGATCTATGGTGTTTTGGAAGGCTACAAGGGTCTGATCTATGGCAACTATCGCAAGATGGAACCAAAAGATTTCTCTGGTATTTTGACGGAGGGTGGCACGATCATTGGCACATCGCGTCAGCCATTTAAGAAAATGCGCACTCCGGATGAAAATGGCCTGGACAAAGTGGAGGCGATGAAGTCCAATTATAAGAAGTGGAAACTGGATTGTCTTGTTATCTTGGGTGGTAATGGCACACACAAAACAGCAAACCTTTTGCATGAAGAGGGGTGCAATGTAGTTACTCTGCCAAAGACGATTGACAATGATATCTGGGGAACGGATATCACTTTTGGATTCCAAAGCGCAGTGAATATTGCGACAAATGCGATCGATTGTATTCATACGACAGCAGCATCTCATGGAAGAGTGTTTATCGTCGAAGTTATGGGTCACAAAGTTGGATGGCTTACATTGCATGCAGGTATTGCAGGTGGCGCTGATATTATTTTGCTTCCTGAGATCCCATATGATATAGATTCCATCGTAAAGGCCTTAGAGAAGAGAACCAAAGAGGGCAAGCGATTTTCAATCTTGGCGGTAGCGGAAGGATGTATTTCAAAAGAAGAGGCCGAATTGTCCAAGAAAGAGTTTAAGGCGAAACGGAAGAATTCTACGTATCCTTCGGTATCTTATCAGATCGGACATGAGATCGAGGAGAGAACCGGACAGGAAGTACGTATTACGGTACCGGGACATATGCAGCGCGGTGGTGAACCGTGCCCTTATGACCGCGTGTTGTCAACGAGACTGGGCGCTGCGGCAGCCAGATTGATCCTTGATGAGAAGTATGGATATATGGTCGGTATGCGCGATGGCAAAACAGTTCCTGTTCCGCTGGAGGAAGTAGCCGGTAAGCTTAAAATGGTAGATCCAAAGGATCCGCTGATCCAAGAAATTAAAGACATGGGTATCTGTTTTGGAGACAGCCTGTAAAAAATGGACAGAGATTGTGACGCAAAGGCCTGTGCTAATGCGTTGTCCTTAACATAAGGGGTATTGATTACAGATAGAAAGGCATGGTTGAGGAAATGTCGTATACAGCGTTATATCGAAAGTTTCGTCCGGGGGAGTTTGACGAGGTAAAGGGGCAGGATCATATTGTGACAGCCCTCAGAAATCAGGTTCGGGCGGATCGCATCGGGCATGCTTATCTGTTTTGTGGCACCAGAGGTACCGGTAAGACAACAGTGGCAAAGATTTTGGCAAAGGCAGTTAATTGTGAGCATCCGATAGATGGCAGTCCTTGCGGAGAGTGCGAGATGTGTCGTAAAATAGCGGCGCAGACTTCCATGAATGTCATCGAGATTGATGCCGCCTCCAATAACGGCGTGGGCAATATTCGAGACATTATCGATGAAGTGCAATATTCTCCGTCAGAAGGCAGATTTAAGGTCTATATCATCGACGAGGTGCATATGTTGTCAGCGGGAGCATTTAATGCGCTGCTAAAAACATTAGAGGAGCCTCCGGAATACGTTGTGTTTATTTTGGCAACGACAGAGGCACACAAAATACCGATTACGATCACATCGCGCTGTCAGCAATACAAGTTTAAGCGAATTTCGATCGATACGATAGCAGCAAGATTGCAAGATCTTATGCAGCGTGAACAGATCCCGGCAGAAGATAAGGCACTGCGTTATATTGCTAAAGCTGCGGATGGTTCTATGCGTGATGCGCTTAGCTTATTGGATCAATGCATCGCCTTTAACTTAGGTGAGACGTTGACTTACGATAAAGCACTGGAAGTGCTTGGGGCGGTAGATACAGAGGTGTACAGCCGTTTGTTTCGGCAGATGATAGCAGGGGACGCCGTTGGATGCGTGGAGATCGTTAGTGAAATTTTGATCGATGGGCGCGATCTTACACAGTTTGTCAACGAATATGTGTGGTATCTTCGTGGGTTGATGATGCTTTCTGCATCCGATCAAGGAGAGGACATGCTGGATGTTTCGACAGAGCGTTTAGCGCAGATGAAAGAAGAGGCGACGCTTGCGGATACGGAAACATTGATCCGTTATATACGTATATTATCAGATCTGTCCGGCAATTTGCGTTTCGCATCGCAAAAACGTGTTCTGACAGAGGTTGCGATGATCAAATTGTGTAAGCCACAGATGGATACCGAGCAGGATATTACGACGTTAAAAGATCGTATTGCAAATATTGAGGCACAGCTGGAAAAAGGTATTGTTGCAGCACCGCAGCAGACGCAAAGTGTCCCGGAAACGGTACAGGCGGCGGATGAGAAGACTGCTTCGACACCAAAGATCATGCCAAAGGCAATTGGAGAAGATGTTAAAGCGGTGCTTGGCAGATGGAGAGACGTCAGTGCTATGTGTGACCCGGTCATGCGCAATATGCTTGACCAGTGCAGACCGGTGCCGGATGATGATCGACTGGTACTTCAGTTCACAGATCCGTTGAATGAGGAGTATTTTACGCAGAAAGAGGGAGATGCTCTGGAGCAGTTAAAACGGATCATTGGCTCTTTGATCCAAAAAGAAGTTGTGATCTTGACCCGCACGGTGGATGCGCAGACGGACGCTATGTATCCGGACGTGATGGAGCTGATTCAGTTTGACGGAATCGAGATTCAGTAGTAGGATCTAACGAAATGGATGATTGCGATAAACTTCGCAGTGAAAATATAGTATTTGCGGCGATGCGCTTGCAAGTAGAAAGGAATGGAGAATTATTATGGCAAAAAGAGGTGGATTTCCGGGTGGAATGCCTGGCAATATGAACAATTTGATGAAACAGGCACAGCGTATGCAGCGCCAAATGGAAGAAAAGTCCAAAGAGATGGGCGAAAAAGAGTGGGAAGCAACGGCAGGCGGTGGAGCTGTTACTGTAAAAGTTTCCGGCAAAAAGGAAATTTTGTCTGTAAAATTGGATGAAGAAGTAGTGGATCCGGATGACATTGAAATGTTAGAAGATTTGATCGTGGCAGCTACCAATGAGGCATTGCGCAAAGTAGAAGATGAAAATGCAGCGATGATGCAGCAGTTGACCGGTGGTCTTGGTGGGTTGTTCTAAGGACAGATTTTGTATTGGACAGTCCTATGCCTACGGACTGTGGGGAATGGAGGTTTCCTATGGATGTGTATAGTTCTCAGATCACGAATCTGGTGGAACAATTATCCCACTTGCCGGGAATCGGCGCAAAATCTGCACAAAGACTAGCGTTTCACATATTGAACATGACGGAAGAACAGGTGGCAGGGCTGTCAGGGGCTATGATGTCGGCAAAGAAAAATGTGCATTACTGCAAAGAATGCTGTACATATACAGATGGCGAAATCTGTCCAATCTGTGCAAATCCGAAAAGAAATCACCGGCAGATCATGGTTGTGGAAAATACGAGAGACCTGGCAGCATACGAAAAGACCGGCAAATTTGACGGCGTGTACCATGTACTTCATGGAGCGATTTCTCCGATGGCAGGAGTTGGCCCGGATGATATTCGTTTATCCGAGTTGATGGTGCGTTTGCAAAAAGATGTTGATGAAGTTATTGTTGCTACCAATAAGAATCTCGAGGGTGATACCACGGCAACGTATATCAGCAAATTGGTCAAGCCGCTAGGTATCAAAGTCAGCCGCATTGCCAGTGGTGTGCCTGCAGGTGGAGATTTGGAATATATTGATGAGGTTACTTTGTATCGTGCACTAGAGGGTCGCACGGACATGTGAGATCCTGTTGCAGCAAGGCTTGCCGAATCCCTTTGCTGATGAAGGTGGCAAGCGAGACAACTGTTGACAAATGTGTTGTCTGTAAGATTAAGTTACGGTTTTGGCAGTTGATGGTATTTACGATCCCTGTGATATGGATGTCGCCGACAGCGGGGAGCTGTTTGCTGACACCGATACCGGGAAAGAGAGCACCATCGCCTAGAGTGACCGTGCCTATGTGTTCTTTAGCTCCAAGGGCAGCATCAATAGCGATGATATATGGATCATCGAACGAACGATAAATGTCTTGTAAGGTTGCTTTTAAGTTGACAGCATGGACCGGGGAATGCAGAGAACCATAGACATAATACTTTTTTGGAAATGCAGAGTATGTCGTCAGCAAGTTCCAAAGAGAGCGTGAAGATTTCGGGACAGTACGAGGGTACTGTCCTTTTTTGCATGAAAAACGGGTTTTGCCATTGCGCTTGTCTGCAAAAGATTGTCTCCTGTCAGTGGGGAACGGATGCAGCAACTCGTGTCCCACAAATGGGCCAAGGGAATCGCCGGTGGCGCGATCGGAACCAATGCAGACTAAGATGATAGGACGTGAGGCGGTGTGGATCTGCTGCAGTCGTTCCGTCAAGCTGTCCGTAAAATTGGATATAGAGAGAGGAGTTATCGGATTGAAATATTGAAGCTGCTGCTTCGAAGATGTCATCATAATCATAGTAACCTTTCTGTAGGATTAGCATGTGAGGCGGAAACGTGATGCTGTGAATGTGCTGCACGGTCTGCGCGGTCGTTGCGATGTGGTGCTTCATGGCGTCACATAACTGCTGTCAGTATCTCCAAGAGGCTGTCGGTTCATACCTGTTCGTCGAAGGATGTTGTCAGAAAGAGACTGTCGGTTCATACCTGTTCGTCGAAGGATGTTGTCAGAAAGAGGCTGTCAGTTCATATCTGTTCGTCGAAAGATGTTGTCAGAAAGGGGCGTTTGCACCTCTGTTTCGACAAAGTGTGCACGGGAGAGCGTGTTACAATGCTTTTCGGTAATAGAGAACAGGTGAATGAAAGGTTGTGGTGTGATATGGAGCAGGGCAGCAAAAACAGAGAAAAAAACGTGTATGAATATGAAACCTATCCGGAAAATATAAAGCAGATTGGGGAGACCGGCGGGGCAAGAAGAATTTATATTGAAGATTATGTGCTGACAGATATCCGCAAGATCTTTTTAGAAAAACAGGAAGAGTCCATTATTGTATTTTTGGGAAGAGAGGGTATCAAAGAGGCAAAAGACGGCTTGTTTTTATATGGCTGCATAGAGGTGGAACTTGATCCCGAGACAGGAGCCCTTGGGGATGCACAGTGGGACAAGTTATACGAGGACATACATAAATATTTCGCCGGTGCAAAAGTGCTTGGCTGGGGTCTTGGCGTTGGTATGTGGAACAGTAAAGTGGACAAGCAGGTTCGTCATATTCAGGAAGAACAATTTGGAGAAATGAGCAGGATCTTATTCTTGGCAGACTTATCCGAAAAAGAAGAAAAAGTCTTTTTTTATGAAGATGGAGCATTTGAAGAGTTGAGCGGTTATTATATTTATTTTGCCAAAAATCCACAAATGCAGGAATATATGCTGCGGGAGCAGAAAGAGATCAGTGGGGAAGCAGACTATGAGGATGAGGTCACGGATGCGATCCGCAGTACGATCCGGCAAAAGAAGACCAGACAGGAACGCATGCAGATGGTTGCGTGGAGCGCAGGTGTCATTTTGTTTTTTATGGTATTGATGGGAGCGAATCTTCTAGTGAAAAGTCTTTCCAAGATACAGGCCATGGAAGAATCTATTCAGACGTTATCCGGATATGTAACGGCACAGGAACAGAATAACCGTGAGTTCGTTGTATCGGATGCACTGCGTGATAAGGAAACGGCTGAGCTGCAGAGCACACAGAGTACCGAGGCGCCAAAGCAGTCTGTGGAGCCGCAGAGCAGAGAAGCATCACAGCGGTCTGCGGATCAGCAGAGTAGAGAAGCATCACAGCAGTCTGCGGAGCCGCAGAGCAGAGAAACATCACAGCAGTCCTTAGAGACATCGAAGCATACTGTCGCAGTGAAACCTACTGCTACTCCTGCACAGGAAGTAAAAACACAGACCGCCGCAAGACAGAAGGCGACAGCTCAGTCAGGCTCCAAAGTGACAACAGCGCCGGAGCGGTCGGTGGCAGCATCAGTTCCAGGTGGTTCGCAGATGGAAAGCTATATAGTCCGCAAGGGTGATACGCTTAGTCAGATCGTATGGCGGCAGTATCATTCGTTTGACCTGTTAGATCGGGTCAAGAATACCAACCGGATCAAAAATAGTGATGAGATCTATATTGGACAGTGTATTTTATTGCCCGAACCGTAAAAATCAGTTATACTATATCTGAAAGCAATAATATATAGAAGATATGGGGAATTATAATGGAAACTTTAGCAGGAAGAGCCAGAGATGTTCAGGTGGTAACGAAACGTCGTCAAGAGATCAAAAGGACGATTTTTTTGAGTATCGCCTGTATTCTATTGGTGGCAGTGATATTAGCAGCGGTTATTTATTTTTACGTCAATCATCAATATAGCAGTTACGAAGTGAAAAATACGATCGCACTAAAAAAAAGCAGTGGTATGAAATGTAGTGCCTATCAAAATGGGGTGCTTCGCTACAGCAGAGACGGAGCGGCAGCAGTAGATCGTGATGGAAATGAAATGTGGAATGGAAGTTATGATATGGAGAATCCTGCATTAGATATTTGCGAGAAATATGCAGTTGTAGCAGATATACAGGGGAAGTCCTTATATGTGTACAATGGAAGTGACAGCGGGACGAAGCTGACGACAGACTATCCGATCTTGCAGGCGTGCGTCTCCAAACAGGGCGTAGTAGCTGTATTGTTAGAAGATCAGTCATCTAATGTGATCCAGGTATACAATCCGTATGATGACAATAAAAAGCTTCTCGTGGAAATTCCGACCAACGTAGAAGAAGGCTACCCGGTTTCGATCGATCTGTCACCGGACGGTACGGGCGTGATCTGTGCAAGCATCTGTGTGACCAGTGGCGCAGTTAAGAGTCAGGTGGCATTTTACGATTTTACAGACGTGGGCAAAAACACGAACTGCTTGGTTGGTGCGCAGGAGTATAAGGACCGCATTGTCGCAGAGGTGAAATATTTGGATGAAGATCATGCTGCGCTTTTCAGCGAAAAAGGTTTCAGCCTTTGGAAGAATATGAAGAAGCCAAAACAAGTATTCAAAAAAGATTGGAATCGAGAGATACTGAGTGCTTTTTATGATGACCGTTATATCGGAGTGATTGCCGCCGGCAGCAAGAAAGGCAGTGGACGGATGTATCTGTTTAACACGTCGGGCGGTAAAGTATTTGAACGTCAGGTTGCCACAGACTTTACAAATGTTACGATGGCAGACGAAGAAATATATATGGTTACAACAGAAGGGTGTAAGATCTACCGAAAGAACGGTGTGGAGAAATGGGACTGCAAGCTGTCGAAACAGGCAGATGGCTTGTTTCCGGCCAAGGGAATGCGCAACTATTTTCTACTGCAAGAGGGCAAGCTTCAATGGATCCATCTAAAAAACAGATCATCGCAAAATAACAAGAAAAAATAATGCAAAGGGTATTGACAAGTTTTGGTGACGTCGTTATACTAATTGAGTGTGCTTTTTTGCGCCCTTTTTTGGCGTGCAGGCGATAGCCCGTTGTCTATTCTAATAGTGATACGGAAGAGGCGATGAATAAAAGTACCACAATTTGGAAATATTGAATAAAACACGCAGGAGGTGAAATTAATGCCAACATTTAACCAGTTAGTAAGAAAAGGAAGAAAGGTTTCTACCAAGAAGTCTAACTCCCCAGCACTTCAGTACACTTACAACTCTCTGAACAAGAAGACGGTAGCACAGAGCTCCCCTCAGAAGAGAGGTGTTTGTACCGCTGTTCGTACTGCTACACCTAAGAAGCCTAACTCAGCTCTTCGTAAAACAGCCAGAGTTCGTCTTTCAAAC
>ENA-OPAH01002301-OPAH01002301.1-human-gut-metagenome-genome-assembly--contig:-NODE-2301-length-10981-cov-39.358045_pt1 | contig 10981 bp, 9 predicted proteins | sample MGYA00241050_ERZ501416 | MGnify/ENA primary metagenome ERZ501416 (study PRJEB25962, sample SAMEA2042632) | human gut metagenome | biome: human gut; feature: human-associated habitat; material: faeces... | reverse complement strand
TGATTTTCAGTACAAGCGAACAAGAAACGGCAGACTGATAATTCTTCATTACGACCATGAGCGTGACAGTAGTGACAGTAAAAATTCTACTGTCGTTACTGTCAACGGAGCGCATAAGCAATACCTCGCAAACCCTTGAAAATGCTTGGTTTACGATGATGACAGCAGGTGTGACAGTAACTGAAATCGGATAAAGTTACTGTCAACATTTCAAGGTTACTGTCAACGCAACGTAAGCCGATTTGCGGGCTTGAATTTTTGTCGGGTAAGTTTAGCCAAAGCATTTCAAAAGCCGACACAGGCGATTTGTTAGCCGCTGTGGGCGATATGTGTGAGAGGTTTTAATTCTGATAATAAAAAGGCAGTTGTTAATCTGCACAAATACCAGATATGCAGCAGTTAAAGCAAAGTAAAATATTTCATTGCAAGTTAAAGTTTCGGGGTCGTAGCCCCCTAAACGTTCACAGCGGACGAGCAAAGCTCGCCGCAAAAATGCCGAAAACACGCAGTTTCAGCAAAATGATTGTGCATAATTTTTATGGGGTCATAAATTTGAGCTTTGAATGATTGAGGGGTCGTAAGTGCAAAAAACTGCGTGAAATCGGCATAATTGCGGGCGTTGTTGATGATGTCAAACGAAATTTTAAGAAAGGAATGATTAAAAATGATCAGTTTAAAAATCAGAGAAAAAGAAACTGAAAAGACAGTAAGGAGGGCGATAAAAATATGCCAAGACAAAGAGAAATCCCGAAAATCAATTCAGTCACTGTTATCTATAATGGCGACGGAAAGACATTTGATACCTTCATGGAGTCCATGATTAACGACTATTTGAATTCAGATAGTATGTCCAAATGCTCCGACTCCGATTTTATTGAAAAGGTAGAACTTGTTGATAAAACAGCGTAATCGCTGGACTTTCAGGTCGGCTTGTGGTAGTGTCAATCTGAACGAAGTTCAGATAGGTAACGCAGACACACCATAGCGTGCCTGCCGAATTTAAAGGAGGTCGATAAAATGAGAGCGTGGCTATACTACAGATTATCTCGTGACGAAGATGAGGAAATGAACAGTCTGCAAAATCAACGACAGATTTTAGTTGATTACGCTGAGCAGAATGGTTACGAAATCGTCGGAGAGAGCTTTGATGACAATGTTTCAGGAATGACGTTTAACAGAAAAGGCTTAGGAGAACTTGAAATTGCTGTTGACGAAGGTAAAATTGATGTAGTTCTGGTCAAGGATCTATCAAGACTTGGCAGACACCGTACTCAAACGGAACTGTTCATAGATCACTTGCGACAGAACAATGTCAAGGTCTATTCTGTGACTGAGGGCATTGATTCCAGTAACGAGAATGACGATTTGATGATTGGATTCAAGCAGATCTTCAACGATTTTTATGCTAAGGACATCAGCAAAAAAGTAAAAGCAGGTGTACGTCAAAAGCAGAAAGGAAAAGGTCTGATAGAGTCCTTACCCCTCGGTTACAAGCGTGACCGAAACACAAATACTGTTTTGGTAGACGATGAAACAGCTTGGATAGTGCAGGAAGTATTCAAGCTATACGTTGACGGCTACGGCTTGACCACAATCGCAAAGAAGATGAACGAACGTGGAATAAAATCACCAGAATACTATCAGCGCAGAAAGCTAGCAGATTGGAAACCCGACATCTCTAAAAAATACTTGTGGGTACAAACAGCAGTCAAACGCATTCTCACAAATGAATTATACATTGGCACAATGGTTAATCATAAGACAGTAACTTCAAAAATATACAAAACCAAAACTTTCATTCCGCCCGAAGAACAGTATCGCCATGAGAATTTCTGCGAACCAATAATTGATGAAACAACTTGGAAACAGGCACAGTTTTTACTGGAACAGCGTTCACAGATTAATCCACGTTCGCAAAATGGCAGGAATCTTCATCGCTATTCCGGATTAATAAAATGCTCCGACTGCGGGGCTTGCTTTGTAGCTCGCACAAGAAAATGGAAAGGCAAAGAGTACGTTGAATACACTTGCAACAGCGCACACCGCTACGGCAAGCAATACTGTACTCCGCACACAGTCCGTGAAAATCAGCTTGACGCTTTGATCGAAGATGAAGTCCGAGGACTTCGTGAAACAATACTTGTCGAAAGCGAGCGCTACAACAAGATCGTCAAGGATTGGGTAAAGAAAAAGCCGCTGTACGAACGTCAGATACAGCAGCTCAATGATAAAATTTTATCGCTTAGACAGCAGATTGAAGATTTGATAATTGAACGTATTGGAGACAGAGAACACTCGCAGGTCTACAACAATATGATTACAAAGCGTGAAGAAGAAATATCCGCTATTGAAAAACGGATAACTGATCTTAAAGAGTATGACAAAATCTGCAAACAGAGAAAAGAACAGCTTAAAAACACAACACAGATACTTGATGAAATCCTGTCCGAGGGTACGATTTCGGATATCAATCTAAGAATGTTAGTCAAGCGGATTTTCATTCATCAAAACGAAGATAAAAGTCTTGACATCAGGTTCGAGATGAACGGAGAGTTTAATGGAACTGTCAGCGTGTTTATTGAACCAACGGACGAATTAGAAATAGCATAGAAATTAAAACGAAATCCGCAGTATCGCCTGCGGATTTTTCGTTGCATATATGAATATATTAACCGACAGACGCATTAGCTATGGTAGTGCGTTTTAGCATAAAATCAGTTAAAAACCGTTCTTAGAGCCAGCGCGTCTGCCCATTTATTTTTACTGGAGCAAAAGAAAAAAGCCCGATAAAATCGAGCTTTTCGTGGTGCGGATGACGGGACTTGAACCCACATGACCTTGCGATCACTAGCACCTGAAGCTAGCGCGTCTGCCAATTCCGCCACATCCGCATATAAAAATTTGAAACTTCTTACTCGGCTCAAATCTAAAACCGAGGTGGGCTTTTCACAAACAGCTCCACATGATATATGAACAGGAAATCGGCAAGCAGATAAATCCACTGTCGTTACGCTGCCTGAAGCTAGCGCATCTGCCAATTCCGCCACATCCGCATATAAAAATTTGAAACTTTTACTCGGCTCAAATCCAAAACCGAGGTGGGTGCTTATCACACTAATCCACATTTATGATGAACCAGAAAGCAGCCAAGCAAATAAATTCACTGTCGTTACGCTGCCTGAAGCTAGCGCGTCTGCCAATTCCGCCACATCCGCATATTTAACGTTGCTCAATGCAACGTATTTATTATATCATATTACACGTACTTTGTCAATACTTTTTCGCAGTTTTTTCGATAAAAACGCCAAAAAATAAAGCCTGACTAAAAAGTCAGGCTGATTTTTATATCGGAATCATCACCCGTTTTTAAACTGCTCACTAAGAGCCTGATCACTCATGCCGAAAGTCACAAGCTTGCTGAAATACTTGTTCTTCATAAGCGCCTTGATAAGTATTACACCAACTATCGTTACGCATACAAATTCGCCTAAGGCTACCCAGCCCATGTTCACAAGAAGCGGCGTCTTGAAGACATATGTCAGCTCAAAGCCAACTATCACCGCATTTGATATCACCGGGAAAAGCGACGCAACTACAAGATTTACCTTGTTTCTCAGCAGATAGATAAGAACCGCTGCCACAACTGTAGCAAGCGTTCCAAATACTACGTCCACCATTCCGAGCGTACTGAATAGATTGACTATCAAACAACCTATAGAAAGCGAAATGATGTAATCCTTGTTGAAATAACAAAGTAGCATCAAAACCTCAGATATGCGGAACTGTACCTGTCCGTATGCAAGTGAGCTGCAAAGCATTGTTGCCGCAACGTATATCGCTGCAACAAGTCCCATGTTTGTTAAACGACGTGCACTGAAAATTTCCATAAAAAAATCTCCTTGTTTTTATTTGTGAGTGGTTGATCTAGGTTACACTCTATTTAATTGGAAAATAAAATAACATAAAAAGGCTGCCGCCGAAACGACAGCCCGTTTATTTACGTTAATTTAGCTATTAATTAAGCCTTGCCAACAGAACCGAAGAGTTCCATCTTCTCCTTGACCTTAGCCTTGATAGCCTCGAAACCAGGGTTGAGAAGCTTTCTTGGGTCAAAGCCCTTGCCCTGAAGATCCTTGCCCTCTTCAATGTACTTTCTTGTAGCCTCCTGGAATGAAAGCTGGCACTCTGTGTTTACGTTGATCTTTGCAACGCCAAGTGAGATTGCCTTCTTGATCATGTCATCAGGAATACCTGTACCGCCGTGAAGTACCAGTGGCATATCGCCAACCTTTTCCTTGATAGCAGCAAGTGTCTCGAATGAAAGACCTGGCCAGTTTGCTGGATACTTACCGTGAATGTTACCGATACCAGCTGCAAGCATTGTAACGCCGAGATCAGCGATTGTCTTGCACTCGTTTGGATCTGCGCACTCGCCCATACCTATAACGCCGTCCTCTTCGCCGCCGATAGAACCAACTTCGCACTCGATAGAAAGACCAAGCTGATCTGCAACGTGAACAAGTTCAGTTGACTTAGCAAGGTTCTCCTCAAATGGATAGTGTGAACCGTCGAACATGATAGATGAGAAACCAGCCTTTACGCACTTGTAGCAGCCCTCATATGTTCCGTGGTCAAGGTGAAGTGCTACTGGTACTGTGATACCGAGCTCTTCGACCATTGCCTTAACCATAGCAGCAACTGTCTTAAAGCCTGTCATGTACTTGCCTGCGCCCTCAGATACACCAAGAATTACAGGTGACTGCAGTTCCTGAGCAGTGAGAAGGATAGCCTTTGTCCACTCAAGGTTGTTAATATTGAACTGACCTACAGCATACTTGCCTGCAAGTGCCTTTGTCATCATTTCCTTAGCTGAAACTAACATTTTTTAACGACCTCCGTTATTTAAAATTTTCCTCTATTATTATACAACATTACACCGTAAATTGCAATAGCGTGACATTAATTTAACAATTATGTAACATTTAAACCTCGTACATCTCGATGACCTTCTGAGCCACCTCGATCTTTGTGCATCTCTTATCCATAGCCTGCTTTTCAAGATATTTATGAGCCTGCTGTTCCGTAAAGCCAAGATACTGCATAAGTGAGCACTTTGCTCTGTTTATCGTTCTTATCTCTTCAAGCTTTTTGTGCAGTTTCAGATTTTCAGACCGTATTCCGAGCATACGTTTTCTTGCGGCACTGACAAATTTCATTGAACGGTAAAAATACTGTCTGCCTAGTGGCTTTGGTATCACCATTACGCCGAAATCTTCCAGTTTATCAGCAAGGATATCCGCATTTTCCGACTTTGCGATAGCCACACAGCTTGCGTCAGTTGAGGTGCAGACTATCTCCGCAAGCTCGTTGCCATATTCGTCTGACAATGGACAGTTTATCACGACACAGTCATAACTGCCTGACCCTACCGCACGCCTTGTTTCAAGACCCGTTGCGGCTATAGAAGTCTTGCAGGTGGGAAAGGTTTCTTTTAACAGACTCACAAGCATAGCTGTTGCCTTGTCATTGCTTGAAGCCACAAGTATCCTGTCCATTTCCCCACCTCCTTTTTTTAGCTTTCTCTGACATTACAGATGATAAAAATATCTGGCTGTTTCAAACTGCTCCTTATCGGCAGCTCTCTCATATTCTATGATAAGCTCCTTTTCTATTGCGATAAAACGCTCCAACATATGCTCAGGAAGCCTATCCGCAAGAAACTCGCTCTTTTCAGCACGTTCCACTGCCTCTTTCAAAGACTGCGGAAGTGTTTCAAGCTTTGCAAGCTCGCTTTCATCTGCCGAGCCTATATTGAAATTAATAGGTCTTGGAAGTTCTTCCTTATTTATAACGCCGTCTATGCAGGCATAAATAAGCAGACCCATAGCAAAGTAAGGATTACAGGTGTTGTCTGCTGAACGGAGTATTATACCATTCTCATCTGTATCAGCAAGCGGTGCACGAAGAAGCTGTGCATAATTTTCATGTGACCATGAAATGTACTTAGGTGCAAGCAGACTGCCAAAACGTTTGTATGAATTTGTAGTGGTGTTTAGAAACAGCGTCATATCGCCAACGTTTTTCAGTATTCCTGCTATCATGCGCTCAGCCTCTTTGGAAAGTCCGCCAAGCTGAGGTCTGAAAACATTTTCTGTGCCTTTCATGCACATGAGCATTATATGCAGACCAGATCCGCAGTTGTCGACGATAGGCTTTGGCATGAACGTTGCGTAAAGCCCGTTTCTGTCAGCCACAGATTTTACAACGTTCTTGAACGTCACAAGATTATCGGCAGCTTTCAGTGCGTTTGAATACTGAAAATCTATCTCGTTCTGACCCGGACCGGTTTCATGTCTTGAGCTTTCTGGGAAAATATCCATTTGCTCAAGTGTCAGGCATATGTCACGTCTAAGGTTTTCTCCCCTGTCAACAGGCGCAGCGTCACAATAGCCTGCATAATCGTGAGGACGCTTTGTAGGCATATCAGTATCGTCCTTTTCAAAACAGTAAAACTCGCATGAAGTACCTATCTGGAAGTTATATCCCTTGCCCTTCGCATATGCGATAGCAGTTTTGAGGAAAAACCTGCCATCTCCCTCGAAAGCCGTTCCGTCAGGATATTTCAGGTGGCAGAAAAATCTTACTACCCTGCCGTGCTGCGGTCGCCATGGAAGAAGCGCCAGCGTATCAGGGTCAGGGAAAAGTCTAAGGTCTGAAGCAGTCACATTCAAAAAGCCACCGAGCTTTGAAGCGTCAAAGATAAGTCCCTCTCTGAATATTTTCGGCAGCTCGCCTGCTATAACAGAGATAGTCTTTAGCGAACCGAATATATCGCAGAACATGAGCTTTACGAACTTTACGTCGTTTTCTTCAACGAACTGCAAAACCTCTTTCTCTGTGTATTTCATAATAAATCCTCCGTAATGATACTGTTCAGAAAAGTTTTCCGTTCCTTACTTATAATTATATCTGAACAGCCAATTCTGTAAAACCGAGCAGTTATAAAGATTTTGTTACTTTATTTTTACCTTGCGTTATTTGTCGATATCCTCCAGCCAAAGCTTAGCCACAGCGTCAGACGGCATTCTCCAATCCCCTCTCGGTGACAGGGTAACAGAACCGATCTTTGCGCCGTCAGGCAGGCAGGAGCGTTTGAACTGCTGTGAGAAAAATCTGCGATAGAATGTTTTGAGCCACTTGTCTATGACCTCGTCAGGATAATCCCCCTCAAAGGCATATTTCGCAAGCCTTTTCACCTTTGACGGCTCAAAGCCCCAGCGTATGCCATAGTAAAGGAAGAAGTCATGAAGCTCATATGGACCGACAAGGTCTTCTGTTTTCTGTGTCATCTCAGTGCCACTCTCATCAGTAGGAAGAAGCTCAGGAGAAACAGGAGTGTCCAAAATATCGTACAGTACATTTCTCAGAGTATCAGATGTGCAGGTGTCGCCGTAATACTGAACGATATGCCTTACCAGCGTTTTAGGGATAGAAGCGTTCACACCGTACATGGACATATGGTCGCCGTTGTAGGTCGCCCAGCCGAGAGCAAGCTCGCTCAAGTCGCCTGTGCCGACCACCATTCCGCTCACCTGATTTGCGATATTCATAAGCACCTTTGTGCGCTCTCTCGCCTGACCATTCTCGAACACAACGCTGTGATCGTTATAATCATGACCGATATCTTCAAAGTGCTGTAAAACTGCTTTTGAGATATCCACCTCTCTGAACGTTACCCCCAAAGCGTCGCAAAGTATTTCCGCATTGGAGCGTGTGCGCTTTGTTGTGCCAAAGCATGGCATCGTCACCGCAACGATATCAGTATGCGGTCTTTTGAGCAGATCCATTGCCATTACACACACAAGCAGTGCAAGCGTAGAATCAAGTCCCCCTGAAATGCCAATGACCACAGTCTTGGAATGTGTGTGTGCGATACGCTTCATAAGTCCATGGGATTGCATTTGCAAAATAAGGTGACAGCGCTCGTTTCTCTCCGCCTGATTTGACGGGATAAAAGGCGTTTTTGCAAATTTTCTTGTCAAAGCTGTTTCGCCCATTTCAAGGCTGAATCTTTCACGGGAGATATTGTCCTTATCCAAGAAACCGCTGTCCTTGGAAGAATAGTCCCACTCTGCGCTTGCAGGATAGGTAGAAATTTTTCTTCGCTCAAACGCAAGCTTTTTAAAATCTATTTCCGATATGGTAATGCCGTTTTCAAAAAGCCTGCTCTCTGCAAGTATAGAGCCGTTTTCTGCAATGATATTGTGACCTGAAAAGACCATATCCTGCGTTGACTCACCGTCACCGGCGGAGCAGTAGATATATCCTGCCACCAGTCTTGCAGACTGATTTGACACAAGCTGTCTGCGGTAAGAATCCTTGCCGATGACCTCATCGCTTGCGGACAGATTGCAAATAAGCGTTGCACCCGATTTAGCAAGATAATTTGAAACAGGGTCAGCCACCCACAGATCCTCGCAAAGCTCAAAGCCTATCTTCACGCAGTCGCTTGGCTGCTCGCCGTTGTTTTCCCAGTTGTCAAGCTCAAAGACATACTGTCCCATTTGTGCAGAATGCATATCGTCATCGGCAAAATACTGTGTAAGCTCAAGCTGGATATTGCCGCCCATATATGGTGCAAAATGCCTTGCCTCATAAAACTCGTTATAATTCGGTAAATGCGTTTTCGGTATAAATTTCAGTATCTCACCGTTTTGTATAACTGCCGCACAGTTATAAAGCTTGCCCTTTGCCCTCACAGGCATACCAACAGCCACAAGCATATCGCTGTTGACAGTTTTCTTCGCTATTTTCACAGCACCGTACATCGCCCTATCAAGCAAAGCGTTCTGAAAGAACAAGTCCTGACAGGTATAACCTGTTATGCAAAGCTCAGGGAACACAGCGACCTTTACGCCCTCTTCCCTGCACTTTTCAAGTTGACTGATTATTTTATCCACATTGAAGTCAACGTCTGCCACCTGTATCTCAGGGGTGCAGGCGGCGACCTTTATAAAACCGTCTTTCATAAAAATAAGCTCCTTACAAGAAATTATCATTGTTATCATTATACCATTTTTTATAGGTATAAGTCAATGATTTTTACAGTATAGCAAAACTATTTTAGAACGATACTAGACAATCCGCCACTAATGTGTTAAAATTGAGATATCACATCAAAGGGGGAACGCCATATGAACAAGCTGTGGGATAAGTTTCTTTTAGGCCTTTGCTGCTGTGCATTCATGCTTGCAGAGGGAACAGATCCGTCAAACATCACCACATTACTATTGGCTGTCATATGCTCCGCTATCTTTCAAATAAAACCAAGTTCTGCCGTTGCATACCTTTCAGTTATTGCGTACAGCTCACTTTGCATTTTCAGTAAAGAAGCTTTGATACTCGCCCCTTTGGTGCTTTATGATGCTTTCTGTACAAAATTTCACCCTGCTATGGTCTTAACATTCATAGGTGTACTTGCAAATATATTCACTCTGGAAAAAGACATATTCCCGCTTGTCGCTCTTTTTTTGGTAAGCTTCACAATTTCAAGCCGCAGCGTTCTGAACGAAAAGATGACAAAGATGCTCATAAATACTCGTGACAATTCAAAAGAACTTACCACCCAGCTTGTAGAAAAAAACAAAGCCATGCAGAGAAATCAAGACTACGAGATATATCTTGCCACTCTGAAAGAGCGTAACCGCATTGCAAGGGAGATACACGATAATGTGGGACATATGCTCACAAGGTCTATTTTACAGCTTGGTGCGCTCTCGGTCATAAACAAAGATAAAACTGTCGGTGAAGCCATCAACGACCTGAGCGGCACGCTGAACACCGCCATGACGAGCATACGAAGCAGCGTTCATGATCTTCATGACGATTCTATCGCACTAAAGCCTGCTGTTGAAGACTGCATAAGACCTCTGAAAGACAGATTTGCAGTAAGCTGTGATTATGACTTTTCCGAAAGAATGTCACGAGATGTGAAGCTTTGCTTTATTGGCGTTATAAAAGAAGCACTTTCCAATACTGCAAAGCACAGCGACGGTGACAGCATAAAAATAATCATTCGTGAACACCCTGCTCTTTATCAGCTTAGTATCGCAGACAACGGAAGCTGTCCCGAAAAGATAGATGAAAGCGGCATGGGGCTTGCCAATATGCGTGAGCGTGCGGCTTCTTTAAATGGGAACATAAACATCACATCGGGCAGCAAGGGATTCCGCATTTTTCTGTCTGTGCCGAAACAAAACCTGACTGAACGGAGGTATTGACATGAACATTGTTATAATAGATGATGACAAGCTTGTGGCAGTGTCGCTGAAAACCATTTTGGAAAGCACAGGCAGTGTGAAAGTTCTTGCCATGGGAAGCTGCGGTGAGGAAGCCATAGAGCTTTATTCTCTTCTCAAGCCTGATGTTCTGCTTATGGATATCCGCATGAACGGCATGAGCGGCATTGAAGCCGGCGAAAAGATCCTTGCTGGGTACCCTGACGCAAGGATACTTTATCTTACCACATTTTCTGATGATGAATACATTATAAAGGCTGTGCTTATGGGAGCAAAGGGATATATTTTAAAGCAGGATTTTGAAAGCATATGCCCTGCCCTTGAAACCGTCATGAATGGGCAGACAGTTTTCGGCTCAGATGTTGCAAGTAAACTTCCTGAGCTTCTTACCAATCACAGCAGTTTTGATTTTGACCACTACGGCATAGTCGAAAAAGAGCAGGAGATAATCGAACAGGTGGCAAAAGGGCTTAGCAACAAGGAAATAGCCTCACTGCTTTATCTCAGTGAGGGCACAGTGCGAAATTACATCAGCACTATCCTGGAAAAGCTCTCCCTCCGTGACCGCACACAGCTTGCTATTTTCTACTATACCAACATACAATAGCACTACAATTTCATAAAAAGTAAAGGCGCTGTAAAAAAAAGCGCAACAAAGCCCGTGGATTTCCTCGATATGGAAG
>ENA-OPAH01002282-OPAH01002282.1-human-gut-metagenome-genome-assembly--contig:-NODE-2282-length-11070-cov-4.165865_pt1 | contig 11070 bp, 10 predicted proteins | sample MGYA00241050_ERZ501416 | MGnify/ENA primary metagenome ERZ501416 (study PRJEB25962, sample SAMEA2042632) | human gut metagenome | biome: human gut; feature: human-associated habitat; material: faeces... | reverse complement strand
CATTGTTTATTCCTTTCTGTTTTATCTCCATATTCTTTCTTTGTTCTATTCTATTTTTACTATTTTATCTTTGTTTCTTATCCGTCTGCCTTTTCAACTCTTCTCTGCCCCATTTCACTATTGCTAATATCACAATCTCACAGTAAAATATAATAATCGAAAACGATCCTGCACCATGTTATTCATCAGAAATTTCCGGTTTGCACAGATTTACCGGGAATAAACAGAAGGAGACCAGCATGAAGGAAAACCGGAGAGACTATGAAGAAAAGTCTGTAAATAATAATCTTCTATGATAATGATCGAGCTGGAAGCGCTAAATTGGAGCTTCCAGCTCTTGCTATATATATACAACATGATTTCGGGCATGTCAAGAGCAGACGTCAAAAACGTCCTTCTCATCATGCATTCACGCCATTAGGGATAAAGTGCGTTTCTCTTCCATAAGTTTCCTTAAAATAGTCCTGCACTCCTTTGCTCAGAACAATGACCTCGTCCGCATATTTCGCAGCATTTTTTTCGCCTTGGTGGATAAACTTAGAACCAAGTCCTGATTGCCATTTCTCGCGTTGCCAATCAATGCCAATGTAATATCATGGGCAACTTCGCCTTTTTGAAATTCAATCCATGCTGTTCAGTTTATCCACGAACTGCTGCACGGCAGATACGATCTTACGGATTCTCTGCCGAGAACCCCAGCACACCGGCGATAGGCGCACAGTACTTGAACGTCTCGCCCATCATGGAGACATTGGTGTTCGCATTGGAAGAAGCAGCGGCAGTCACCGGCAGGAACTTCTTGCCGACATTCTCCACAGAAGATCCGATGTTCTGGAGCTTTTCTCCAGCTTCATCGATCTTGGCAAGAGTCGCATTCTGGATGCCATTTGCGTAACCACCTCCTTTTGGGCATAAGAAAAGCCCTACTTTCTTTGACATAAGTAGGGCAAAATTAAACTATAAAATTCTTAACTTGAAATTTCTATGCTAAAATAGCCTCAGAAATTTCAATTTCCGTTTTTCGGAGGAAAGGAAACAATCATGACAAACCGAGCTGGTACACTTGTGAGTAATCTGTCAGGCGAAATGGCTTATGAATCTTTTCGACCGACTCTGCTTCCACCGAATCCTCCTATTGAGGTGTCTGGTGAGCTTTTCACGAAACTTATGCTGCCAATAAAAAAGAGGGCCATCGCTTGCGGCGCGGTGGTCCTCTTTTTTGCTTGCTTTTTGTTCGGTCTCGTGGTAAAATAATGCTGAAAGTTATTTCAGTGAAAATGTATTCAGTATTATTGGAGGTGCAATATGTTTATAGGCCGTGAGAAAGAACTGGTGCTCTTGCAGCAAGACTACATCGGCAAAGCTGTGATGGTCTACGGCAAGCGGCGAGTTGGAAAGACCACGCTCATTCAGAAAGCCCTTGATAACTGCCCTTATCAGACCGTCTATTTCGAGTGTTTGAAAGGCACAGTACAAGAAAATATTGATAGCCTCGTTGATGAGCTGGTTCGAGCCAAGATATTGCCAGTAGCTCTGAGCTTCAGTACACTACAAGATGTTTTTACCTATCTTAACACGCTGCCTCAGAAAATGGTTGTCGTCATTGACGAATACCCCTATCTGAAGGTGATGAATGAGCCCACAACAGTTGATTCCGTTTTTCAGAGCATCATTGATAACCGGCTTGGAAACATTGAGCTTATCCTCTCCGGCTCTCACATCGGAATGATGAAGGACCTCTTGCAGGAGAAAAATGCTCTGTATGGACGCTTTGCTGTCACTATCAAACTCAACGAATTGAACTATCTGGATACCGCCAAGTTCTATCCTGACAAAACTCCCTACGACAAGGTGGCGCACTATGCTGTATTCGGCGGTTCTCCTTTTGTGAATCAGGCGTTGCGTCCTACTGCCACGCTGCGAGAAAACATCGTCAGTACAATTCTAAATCCTGTGAGTGCGGTGTACCTGTATGCCAGTCAGTTGCTGTTGTCGGACTATTCCGTCAAAATCAACGCAGAGCGTATCTTTGCAGTCATTGGTAACGGCAAGAAGCGCTATTCTGAAATTGAAGACAAGCTGGATGTGAAGAAAACCGGCAATCTTGCAAAACAGATGAAACCTCTGCGTGACCTCGAAATCATCTCCCGCAATTACCCCATCAACAAGCTCAACGACAGCAAGAAATCTACCTTTGAAATCAACGACAACTTGTTACGGTTCTACTTTACCTTTATCTATAAAAACGCCAGCGCATTGCAAGTGCTAGGCGCAGAGGCTTTCTATGATGAGTATGTAGCCCCTACTCTGACAGACTTCATCTCTCGCCGATTTGAGGGCATTTGCCGTGACTATTTCAGTTTACAGGTTCGTTCTGGGAAACTGAAGGGTGTTCGCAACATCGGCAGCTATTACTATGACGACCCCGTCCACCGCAAGAACGGTGAGTTCGATGTTGCTCTGGAGCTGGCAGACGGCTATGCAATTTATGAGGCAAAGTATTATGCCCAACCTATGACCCTCGATGAAATTCACCGTGAGGCTCAGCAGGTGGCGAACATCAAGGAACTGGCCGTTAAGCAGCTCGGATTCATCGCCATCAATGGCTTTGTGGAGCAGGAAAAGCCTTATACCTATCTTGATGGCAATGACATTTTTGCGGGAATGTAGCCCGAAGCAAGCGGTTGACGCATCACCGCTGCAATTCAACCTGTTTTCGCACAAATCAAGGTCTTTCTCAAAGAGGTTCACCCATGGAAAAAGCCACATACAGTCTATCTGCTCTAAAGCAGTGCAAGGAACTCATCCGAAAAAACCGGTGGAGCACACGGTTAAAGGCCGAGCATAATTCCCGGTGTGCGGAGGTCAATGTTCTGTTCGCATCCTGCCAGAAGCTGCTCAACTATGTCATGTTCTAGCCGGACCTTTCCCCTGCCTACGACTATCAGCAGATGGTCCTTTCGAAGAGCTGTACAAAAAAACAACTCGACAATCAACTTCGTGTTTGCCACGCGTCCAGTCCGCGTCAAAGTTGTAGGCTTCCGTTTCCTTGATGACAAATGAAGAGTGCACACCCCGTCTATAGCTTCAAAGTTTAGGCGGGGTTAGCTCGCTTACTGGGAGTCAATATAGGATTTTACAGCCGATTCTGTTCTGTCCGAAACGCTACACACAAAGTAACTATCGCTCCAAAAATATGGCTTCCAATAATACGGTTTGAGTTGCTCACTAAAGTTTTTACGAATAAGTCGAGAAGTAACAGTTTTATAATTGTTAGCCAATTTGGATAGTTGTACTTGTGGTGGGGCCTCAAACAAAATGTGGATATGGTCCAAGTCGGTATTGACAGCCTTAATAGTGCAATGCCATGAATCAAAGATTGTTTTTGTTTGGTCAAGCAGGTAGACTTTTATCGCACCTTTAAGCACAGGATGACGATATTTTGTTACTACAACTAAATATTTTTGTGGTATAATCATACTATAAAGCAACGCTATTGTAAAGGAGGTGAGTGCTTTGAATATTACATCCAGCTATCAAGTCAGAATCGTCAACTGCAGTGTCAACCTTATCGATACGGTTCGTATATATCAGGAAGCGCTCTCCTACCTGATTGGTGTTGTCAGCGAGAACTGGGATGCCGTAAAAAGCATAACTACCGGAGCCTTGGAACAGCAGCGCTATATCGAAAAACTGGTTCATGGCAATAAAAACCGTGAAGCCAAATATCAGGAATTCGATAAAATGTTCCATAAGTATCCTTCGTACTTGCGCCGTGCAACAATTACAGCTGCTATCGGTGCAGTGAGCAGCTACCGCAGTAATCTTGCTAATTGGGAAAACACCGACAAGCATACGCTACACCTATGTTTCATGTGGAGGCAGTCGTTTGCCTGACACGCGAGGCGTGACAGGCAAAAATATATAGCCCGAAAACCACGATGAACAGGAGGTACCCAGATGAGTGAAATCACGTTGAACAGCCTTCCCAAGACCTTGGACGAGCTGAAGGCTATGCCCCAGGCTGCGCTGACTGTGCCGGAGGAAGTGGCCGCTCTGACAGTGGCGGCGCTGGCGCTGTACCCGGAAACCCCTGCCGAGACCGAGAAAATGCTGGATTTCCTGCGCGGCCCGCGCCCCTTGAACGGCATCGACAAACAGTTTATCCGCGACCGTTTTCGCGGCAAGGAATACCTGATGCGTTCCTACCTTGTCGGTTCCACACCGGAAAACAACTACACACCTGTGCAGCCGTACCGAGTCACCGTTTCGGAAAACGCTTACAGCCGGACGCAGTTTGTCGACGGGTACCTGACCTTATATGTGGCTTGCAGCGGCGCTGACAGCCCGCGCCCGCTGGAGCAGAAGTTGGAAGAGCATATGCGGCATTCCGGGCATATTTTTGTGGGAGCAGCAGCTTTTGACCGGCATCCGTATTCCGCAGGTGGCTGACCCCTGGGCATAACTCCCCGCCCTGCGACCTTACAGTTTTCCTGACAGTTAAATCGCTCTCGACCCATGGACAGGTCGAGGGCGATTTTTAGTTGTGCATTGCGGCGCATAAAAAAGGAATCTCACTTGAATCAAAGCGAAAAAGACATCCCGGAAAAGGACGGAAAAATCACCACGGCATCGGCCGCTGCTTTGATGCCCGCCTTGACATGCCCAAGGCCATTGCCAAGGGCGACGATATCTGCGCTTTGCGGCACATTAAATCCGACGATAAGCAGGGTGACCAATGAAAAATGTAGACACATCCCTCGGAGAAGCCCCATCTATAGCCGAAAGGCTTAGGTGGGGAGGTTCACATGGGACCGCGCTATACTTTCTGCTAACGGTCTCGACTTTTCCAAGGCATCGATGCGGCGGTCGATGCTCTTCTTGTCGAGGTCAAAGGATGCCACTATCTCTTCGAGATTGCCGTTCTGCGCACCATCAAAACATTTTAAGCTGTGCTGGAATGCTCTCCTGCACTTTTCCCGAAATCCAGCATTGCTCCCTGCACAAACCCAGTAAAGAGAATCCGATCGTCACCCTTCGCCAGTTCTTTCAATTCCTCCATAAAGGAATCCGTATCACTGGAGCCACCTGCGATAACCAGCTTTTTATCCGTCTTGACATTCTTGAAGGCCTCAACCAGATATCGAATCCCCTTTTCTGGCACCAGACGACCGATGAACAATATGTAGGAATCTTTCTCCAATCCAAAATGATCCGTGATCAGCTTTGCCTCCCGAACCTCTGGCCGATTGACACCATTAGGGATAAAATGTGTCTCCCTTCCGTAGGTCTCCATGAAATATTTCTGAACGCCTTTGCTTAGAACAATGATTTCATCTGCATATTTCACGGCATTCTTTTCGCCTTGGTGGATAAACTTAGAACCAAGTCCTGATTGCCATTTCTCGCGCTGCCAATCAATGCCGGCCGATGTCAAGTCTTGGACAACATTTTTCACAAATAAATTTGAAAAAAAAGCAAAAAAATAGGCCCTACAAGGCTTTCAGTCGGTATCGAACCGATCTGAGCCTTGTAGGGCTTAACAGTTTACTCTATATGTTTTTTCTTAGACCGCCTGCAGAGAGGTGTTTTCCATCCCTTTCTTAAATTCCTCTACTGTCATTCCAGCATCTTCCGCTGCTTCTTCAATTGTCACACGGCCTTTCCTCACCTGTTTAACCAGCATCCGCATCTCACCAATGTTGATGCCTTCGGCCTTTACGCCCTGACTAAGGTTGCACATTGGTTTTGGCATATATCATCCTCGGATATGCCATCGTTTCTTTTTATCATTTCTGTACTCCCATCATTTTTTCTTCGATGGGAATACTGGTGGTGAACGACAGCGACAAAGAATCTTGTCGAATTGAAAATTGACACACGCAAATTCTTCAGTATATGTCCACCTGTGTGGAGCATATACCGTCAGGATTCGCATATGGCAGCGGTAATTCCATTTGTTTTTTCGCGTGGAATTGCCAGAGCTATTCATTCGACAAACTCATAATGCGGTTCTCCGTATAGAGGAAAAGCCTACTAAGTTATAGGCAATGAAATATAACCGCACTTTGAGAAAAGAGACATCAAGGTACTTTTTATCTTTTGAATTTGTTGTATACCTCCAAATGAAAAAAATAAGGAGAGGCTTCCAAGGAAACCTCTCCTTAACTGGTATTAAGGGCTATGTCAGAATCTTTCCGGCAGAATATTTACGACAGGTAACTTACCGATACAGCGGTCCGTACTGCTTGCACGCAGCATAATCCGCAGCCTGCTGATCCTGTGTGCCGAAGCTGTTCCATGCGTGGGGGCGATAAACCTTCTCGGCAGGGACATTGTGCATCGTGACCGGGATGCGCAGCATGCTGGCCAGCGTAATGAGGTCAGCACCCACATGGCCGTAAACGGTCACACCATGGTTGGCACCCCAGTTTGCCATAACGCTGTACACATCGGTGAACGCTCCCTGTCCGGTCAGGCGCGGGCAGAACCATGTGGTCGGCCAGGTCGGGTCGGTGCGTTTGTCGATAGTGTTGTGAATCTCGTCGGGCAGATCAGCCGTCCAACCCTCGGCAATTTGCAGGACAGGTCCAATGCCCTCCACAATGTTGAAGCGCAGCATCGTGACAGGCATCTCTGCCTTGCAGCGGAAGTGGCTGGAATATCCACCGCCGCGGAAGTACTCATAGTCCGCGCGACACCAATCGGTGGCGTTCAGGCACGCCTTGATGTCCGCATCGGTCATCTCCCAGAACGGCTTCATCACGTGGTTACCCTCGGCATCCACACAGGCACCGGAACCATCCAGAGCCGTTGCGCCGGAATTGATGAGGTGAATAAAGCCGTTGGCGGCAACGCCGTCAGTCTTTTGCCCAGTCACACGCTCGCAGGCTTCAGGGCTCCAGTAGGTGCGCACGTCATGGAAGCACGGTGCAGAGCCGGAAACAAGGCTACCCAGCATCATGGCAATGCCGTTGCAGGTGTCATTCTCGGTAGCGAACGGGGTCGGGGCTTTCGGACCATTCCAGTCAAAGGTAGAAGCCATAATAGCTTCGGTGAAGTCAGCGTTCGGCAGCCAGTCCGTCCACTGCCGCTGACCCTGGAAGCCGCCGACCACAGCGTTGCGACCGAGTGCTTCTTCATGCCAGCCCATCTCGTCCAGACGCGGATTGCCGTATAGAATGTCACGGATGATCAGGGTCATCTTGACGATAAACTCCCAATCCTTGTCTGCCGGAACGATCTTCGACTTCGTGATGACAGGCGGCAGGTTCTTACCGAGGTTCTTATCAAAGCCCTCTTTGCAATTCTCGCGCACCCATGCCAGCGCCTTTTCATATTCGTCGTGGTCATAGATACCGATGGAAATGCGGCGCAGGATCTCGACCTCGTCCACCCACTCGGCGCGGATGCCGAAATACTTTTGCAGAACACCTGCATCGCAGAAGCTGCCGGCAATCCCCATCGTCACAGCGCCAATATTGACGTAGGCCTTGTTCTTCATCCAGCCTGCGGCAACAGCACCACGGGCAAAGCGCAGGATTTTCTCGGCCACGTCATCGGGAATCGTATCATCGTTGGCTTCCTGCACGTCATGGCCATAAATGGAGAAAGCAGGCAGACCGCGCTGGGCGTGTGCTGCCAGAACCGCAGCCAGATACACCGCGCCGGGGCGCTCGGTGCCATTGAAGCCCCAGACTGCCTTGATGGTGTTGGGATCCATATCGAACGTTTCGGTACCGTAGCACCAGCAGGGGGTCACAGACAGCGTTGCCGTAACATTCTGGGTAGAGAACTGCTCTGCCACGCGGGCTGCCTCGGCACCACCGCCAATCGTCGTACAGCCGATCACGCACTGCACCGGCGTACCATCGGGGTACTTGAGGTTCTCCGAAATCAGCTTGGCGGCATTTTCTGCCATGCGCATCGTCTGATTTTCCAGGCTTTCACGGACGCCGCCCCAGCGTCCATCGATGACAGGGCGAATACCAATTTTAGGATACAGCATAGTTGCACCTTCCTTATTATAATAGGGTTTTGAAACGATCATAAGCGGCGTTCCATTCCGCATAGTTCTGTGTGCTTGGGGTATATGTTTTAATGACCTCTGTCTCCGCAATCAGCCGGCGTCCTTGTGTGATGGAGTCCAGCAACCCCAAGGCTTTCAGCTGAATCATAATGTTGCCGAGCGCTGTTGCTTCCACCGGGCCTGCCTTTACCGTAAGGCCGCAGCAGTCTGCCGTCATCTGGCAAAGCAGACGGTCTTTTGTACCGCCGCCCAAAACGTGCAGGGTCGTAAATGCTCGACCTGTTACAGCGGAGAGCTGCTCTATCGCATAGCGATATTTCAGAGCAAGGCTCTCATAAATGCAGCGCATTACGGCTCCCACCGTTTCCGGGACGGGCTGGCCGGTTTTGCGGCAAAATTCCTGTATTCTGCCCGGCAGGTCGCCGGGGGCAACAAATTCCGGGGCATCCGGGTCAATAAAACTGCGCAGCGGTTCGGCGGCAAGTGCCTGTTGCTCCAGCTCCGCGAAAGAATATGCCTGCCCGCGGCGCTTGTACTCACGGCGGCTTTCCTGAATCAGCCAAAGACCGATGATATTTTTCAGATAATTGATTTTCCCGTTTGCACCGAGTTCATTGGACAGCCCGCTTTGGCAGCTATCCGCCGTCAGAATCGGGGCCTCCAATTCCGTTCCCAGCAGGCTCCATGTGCCACAGGAGAGAAATGCCGTATGTTCGGCATCCTCCTCGGCACACGGCATAGCGGCCGAGGCGCATTGTGTATCATGCCCTGCCACCGCAATGATTTTCGCACCGTTTGCAAGTGTACCTGTCACTGTGCCGCTGGAAACAATGGGTGCGAAGCGGTTTTCCGGCAAGCCGTAGGCGGCCAGCACTTCTCTGCTCCACTGCCCTGTGCGGGGGTCCAGCATCTGGCTGGTGGACGCAATGCTGCGCTCGCAGACCGGCTCGGCTCCCAACAGAGCCGCAAACAAATCCGGCATAAAAAGGATCTGCGCAGCCTTTTGCAGCAGTTCCGGGTCCTGCTCACGCAGAGCCAGCAGCTGGAACAAAGTATTGATTACCATGATTTGATTGCCGGTATGGGCATACAATTCTTCTGCAGGCATACGGGCAGCGGCCTGTTCCGGTTTGCCATTCGTTCGGGCATCGCGGTAATGAACAGGGTTTGCCAGCAGATGACCGTCCGTATCCAGTAAGCCGAAATCTACACCCCATGTATCAAATCCTAAGCTGTCAAATGTACCCGCCTTTTGAATAGCCGTGTGAATTTCCTTCAGCAGTGTTTCCACATCCCAGCAGAGATGACCGTCCTTTTCGATGGGAATATTTTCAAAGCGATGGATTTCCTCGTAGTTGAGGTTTTGGCCATCGTACACGGCCCGAATCGCACGTCCACTGGAAGCGCCAAAGTCGAAGGCCAGCACAGTTGCTGTGTTACTCATTGCACCACGCCCTTCTTCAAAAGTACGTTGGCATAGATTGCGCTTTCCCCGGTGGCGATAATCGCATAGGCATGATGTGCGCGCTCATAAAACGCAAAGCGCTCCACCATTTCAATTTTAGCCGGGTCATTGCCGCTCTCGTTCAACTTCTGTTTATAGCTATCCCAGATAGTCGGCTTGCACGGATCGCCATCAACCACTTTCATCAGCGCGACAGGCTTTTCCACGTATTGATCCAACGGCAGAAATTGCAGGATGGCCTCCAGCAGTTCTACGGTTCCGTGCCCGTCTGCACGAATCACAATGGCATCTTTGCCGATGCTTTCAGCCGGGAAATTTCCGTCTGCGAGAATGATTTCGTCGCCATGTCCCATCTCGCAGAGGACTTTCAGAAGTTCCGGGCTAAGGATAGGCGGAATGTTCTTCAGCATACGGTGTCTCCTTATTTGTCCGTCGGCTCACCTTTTTCGCGTCGCTCAAATTTGCGATAGCCGGGGTGTTTGCCGGTAATTTTGTAGTAGGAGCGGAGATTGATGAGCTTATCAATATTCTTGCGGTCAATATCGTAGCTGCCGCCGAGAATGATTGCGTTGATTGTGATTTTTGCCCACAGTTCCAGACTCTCCATGCGGTAATAGGCGGTGATGACATCGCTGCCCACCGTCAGCGCACCGTGGTTTTCCAGCAGCATAACATCGTGGTCGTTGAGATACGGCTCGATTGCGTCCGGCACCTCTGTTGTACTCGGTGTTCCATATGGTGTAAGCGGAACAGCTCCAATCGCAGCTACATCCTCGATCATGTTATACATATCCATCGGTCTGTGTGCAACTGCAAAACCAGTTGCTGTCGGTGGATGTGCATGTACTACTGCCCTTACATCGTCGCGTTTTTCGTAGCATCTCATATGCATCTTAATCTCACTTGACGGACGCAGTCCCTCTGCTCCCTCTAAAATGTTTCCTGATGCATCGATACGAAGCAGCTTATCTGGTGTGATAAAGCTCTTGCTCATTCCAGTTGGTGTTGCAAGAAATGTTCCATCATCCAAACGTACACTTACATTTCCATCGTTTGCTGCAACCCAGCCCAACTGCCACATTTTGTGACACACATCACAAATTTGGTCTTTAATCTCGTCGATCTGCATTTTCATCTCTCCTATTTTCATTGATATCACTTCCCGTCAGACACATCTGGCGAGAATCTTTACAAACCTTCTATCCTGATTATACATTTCATTTTCGTTTATGTCATTGTTTATCATGATTATCTATTGGATTATATTGATATTTTGTTGTTTTTGCTGTATAATCATTTTGTTTTTGCTGTTATTTTTCCCAAGTTTGTCCAGGCAAACCTATATTTTCTAGTTTATGTTGATAAGTGCACAAAAATATTTAAGTATGTGCCCATTTATTTATGAAAGGATTTATATGAAATTTTTAGCTTCGCATGAGAACACAGCCAGAGGCACCTCTGGCTTTCCAATTGAATTGTACTATGTTGATAGAAGTCATCCCCGATATGAAATGCCCTTTCACTGGCACCTTGAACATGAGATTATGCTTGTGTTAAGCGGAAGCTTCTCTTTATC
>ENA-OPAH01002281-OPAH01002281.1-human-gut-metagenome-genome-assembly--contig:-NODE-2281-length-11072-cov-2.366706_pt1 | contig 11072 bp, 7 predicted proteins | sample MGYA00241050_ERZ501416 | MGnify/ENA primary metagenome ERZ501416 (study PRJEB25962, sample SAMEA2042632) | human gut metagenome | biome: human gut; feature: human-associated habitat; material: faeces... | reverse complement strand
GAGGCGCTAAGCGTAGTTAAGCCACCAGCGGCGGCACCATCAACCATAACCACAAATCCCCTTGTGCTCAACCAAGCACAAGGGGATTATTACGAGAAGACCGGCGTTCAGCTCTTCTTGGGCTTGAGCGCGGAAGGCATGGGCATCGGAATCGGCTTGCGCGGGGCCGGCTTCGGTGCGGCAGGCGCGGAGGCCGGGAACTCGCCGCTGGTCGCCTTTGCGGCGGCTTCGGCAGCCCACTTGGCGTACTCGTCGAGGTCATCCTCCTGCGTAGCGGGAGCTGCCTCGGCGGCACCGGAAGCGTGGTCATCAGCAGCGGAATCCACATCCTTGTCCGCATACTGGTCATCGATGTCGGCGAACGGGTCAGGAGAGCCCATTCCCGGCTCCTGCTCGCTCAGCTCTTTTGCCAGCTCATCGTAGTCGGTATCGGTGGTCAGGTACTTGAGCTTTCGGGCAATTTTCTGCTGTTTTGCTTTTTGACGTCCGCGGCCCATCTGCCCCCCTGCGATTACTGTGCTGTTCGATTCATCAACAATAGAGAGTACCACTAATAGTGGCTTGTTCGTTGTCGGCTCACACTTTTACCATAAAAAGTGTTTATTTAGGGCATATTCAAAGGATTTTCGCATGACCGACGAGCAGCAACTGACAGCGGCAGGCAATGAGATGAGCGCGAGCTTCCTCGCGGCCAAAAAGCGTTCGGACGAAACGCTCGCCAAGCTGGAGGCCAAGCCGTCGTCCTTCACCATGTTGACCGGCGACCGCCCGACCGGCCGGCTGCACCTCGGCCACTACTTCGGCTCGATCCGTGAGCGTGTCGCCATGCAGGAGCGCGGCGTCAACACGAACATCATCATCGCCGACTACCAGGTGATCACCGACCGCGACACCACCGAGCACATCCAAGACAACGTGCTGAACCTGGTGCTCGACTACATGGCCGCCGGCATCGATCCGAACAAGACCATGATGTTCACCCACTCCGCCGTGCCGGCCGAGAACCAGCTACTGCTGCCGTTCCTGTCCTTGGTCACCGAGGCCGAGCTGCACCGCAACCCGACCGTGAAGTCCGAGATGGAGGCGTCCGGCCACGCGCTGACCGGTCTGCTGCTCACCTACCCGGTGCATCAGGCGTGCGACATCCTCTTCTGCAAGGCCAATGTCGTGCCGATCGGCAAGGACAACCTGCCGCACGTGGAAATCACGCGCACCATCGCCCGCCGTTTCAACGAGCGTTACGCCAAGAAGAACCCGGTGTTCCCGGAGCCGGCCGCCATTCTGTCTGAGGCACCGGAGATTCCGGGTCTCGACGGCCGCAAGATGAGCAAGTCGTACGGCAACTCCATCATGCTGGGCGCCACCGCCGAGGAAACCGCCAAGCTCATCAAGAAGAGCCCGACCGATTCCGAGCGCCGCATCACCTTCGACCCGGTTGCCCGCCCGCAGGTCTCCGCCCTGCTGACCACCGCCGGCCTGGTGACCGGCCGCGACCCGAAGGACATCGCCGAGGAGATCGGTGATTCCGGCGCCGGCGCGCTCAAGGCATACGTCATCGAATCAGTCAACGAGTTCCTGGCCCCGCACCGCGAGCGCCGCGCCGAGCTGGCCAAGGACATGGATTCCATTCGTGACATCCTGCACGACGGCAACAAGCGCGCCAACGCCATCGCCGAGGAGACCCTCGACCAGGTGCGCGAGGCCATGGGCATGAAGTACTGATTTTCCCGCCGCTCGTAGCAAGACGCCGTGTCAGCCCCAACTGGGCAACTGACACGGCGTTTTTGTATTGCGGCGTCTGCTGTGTCCTATCTTCACTTCGAGGGGCGGATTTCTTGTTTTTCCGTGCAACGCGGCTATCAAGACGGACCTCTGTTCACTTCATGCCGATGGCTTGCATCAATACGTACGCTCCCCGCACAGCAATGTCATTACGACGTGTTGCGGCATAGCGCGCATGGCTTCCGGAGTATCGGCGGCGTATGGGTCGGCGTCCAGCAACACCACATCGGCCGGGTCGCCGGATGCAAGGCGGTCACGGCCAGTGGCGGTCGAGGCTGCCAGCGAGGTATGCACATCGAGGCACTGCTCGGGCTGGAACGGCTCGCGGTCAGAGCTTTCGGTGCCGAGCACGGCGGCGGAAATGGCCAGCCACGGGTCCAGCGGGGCCACGGGCGCATCCGAGCCCATGCGCAGCGTGGTACCGGCGTCGTGGAGGGCCCTGAACGGATAAGGGATGCCGGCCGGGTTGGCCCAGAAACGGGTGATGACGTCGCGGTCATCCATGGCGTGCTGCGGCTGGATGCTGGCCGTGAGCCCCAGCTCGGCGAAACGCGGGATATCGACGGGTTTGAGCATCTGCGCATGCTCGATCGATCCATGTGCGTGCGTGGCGGCGACTGCGTTGAGCGCAATGGTGTTCGCTTCGTCGCCAATGGCGTGGCAGGCAATGTCGAAGCCATGCTCGGTGGCTAGGCGCATATAGTCTTCGATTTGCTGCGGCGTGTAGCTCAGCGTGCCATACGTCAGCGGCTCGATGCCCGAATACGGCGTGGAGCAGTAGGCGGAGCGGGTGTTGAGCGATCCGTCCGAGATGAGCTTCATGGCGCCCACATGGCCAAGCCCGGCGCTGCCCGGCAATTCCTTGCCGGTATGCCAACCCGCGTCAATGGCGGCTCGCAACCGCTCGGGGTATACACCGGCGTCCACGCGCAAACCGTTAATGCCGGCCGCGAAACGATTGATCCATGTATCGATGTTTTCGGCCATTTCATAATCGCGGATGCCCACCACGCCCTTGCTTGCGGCGTCCTGTTCGGCCTCGCGCAGCAGACGGTCAGTCTCTTCAGCAGCGCCCGGCGCCTTGTCGAAGGCGGTGTAGGCGTTGAACCATTCGAGTTCACCGACCAGACCGGATTCGTCCACATGTACGCCAAGCCTGCGGGCCGCGGCGGAATTCACCCATCCGCAGTGCATGTCCGCGCTGGAGAGGGCCACCGGCTGTTCGCCGGTCACGGCGTCAATTGCGGCCAGTGTGGGCTGCTCGTCGTCGGCCCACAGCGAGTGACGGAATCGCATGCCCACCACGAAGGCATCTGGGTCAAGCGTGTCGGCGGCGCGGCGCTCATCCAGATGACGGCGCAACATGTCCATCGCTTCGGCGGCGGAACGGGCATTGATGAGGTCCAGTCGGCCCAGCGTCTTAGCCCATTGCGTGAAGTGCGTGTGGCAGTCCCACAGGCCGGGAATAACCCACAGGCCGTCGGCGTCGATGGTGGTTTCGTCGGCGGGTGCGGCGGCCGACGTTGGGATTGAGACGCTGCCAGAAGCAATGGCATTCGTCGCGTATTCCAACGATGTCGTATGCGCCTTAGTCTGCATCGTGCTGTCCGAAGCCGAGACCGTTCCAGCAGGGCCGACAGACGCAACAACCCCATCGCGAAGCACCACATCCACGCGGTCCTGAGACCCCGGAACACCGGCATTGACAATACGCACCAAGCTACTCATACCGGCCATCATGCCACCTTTGCATGAACGCCATGGAGATTCGTCCAAGTTGAATCGCGCCGTCGACGGCGATTCCCGCTGGCTGCCTGCAAACCCCTACGTTCCATGTAATTGCGGGATGGCCTGCAACTGCGATGAACACCCATAGTTTATCCACCGACTTATCCACATTTATCCACCGAAAAATTGGGGCGGTAGACAGGGCCGGTAGCCGGACTCTACACTGCGAGGACAAAGCGAACATCACGAAGGGGTGATCATCATGGGTAGCTCAACGGCATTGACCGAGCTGACAATGCAGAAGTACCAACGAATGCAGACGTGCGCAGATGTTCAACGACGAAGCGCATGGCGCCCACCCTATGCCCTGACAACAGCGTTGGAGCTTTTGTCAATTGAAGTACCCCGCATATCAAGCAAACACAGAGGCCTTGCAACTACAACCATTGTTGCGGTTCCACACGCCAATGACAAACGGCACATTGTGGGGGTCAAAGTGGTTGTATGGCCTTTTCCACTAGACACGGTCATAATCGAGGGACAATTCACATGCACTTCACCAGCTTGCACATGGGCCATGTTCTCCACGTATCTCGAACTTGAAGAACTCATCGTTCTCGCTGATTCCATGATGCGACGAAATCGAAGGCTCTGCAGAACAACCATCGACGCCCTTTCTCTGTATCTCGATGAGGCCGAGGCCCAGGTGCGAGCCGACAAAGAGAATGGCACCAATTCGTATTTGTTCCGCGGGTATAACAAATGCCGTCGCGCCCTACTTTTGGCGCGCGCGGGCACAGATTCCTCCATGGAAACACGAACTCGTTTGGTTCTCTTGAAATACGGTCTGAATTGCCCGCAGGTGAATTATCCAATATTCGTAGGAAACAACACCAGACCCATATATCTCGATCTTGCATACCCTGAATTCAAGATATGTATCGAATACGAAGGCTCTCATCATGCCGGGCAATGGCTGAATGACGCGAGACGCCGCCAGATGATCGAAGATGCTGGCTGGAAGTACATTCAAGTCACCAAATTAGATATTGGCGACGAAGCGGGAGAAGAGGCCCTTGCCCGAAGAGTTGCCGAAAGGATACAGGAGGTTACGGGCAAAACGGTCCAGCTCACGATGCGGCAAACTACCCAGCAAATTAGCGATGTCCGAAAGCTACGCCGTATTCCACTGTACAAACGGCTGAAATTCGAGCCTCTGCTGCCAATTATTCCGACGACGCAGGAATAATAAGCCCGGTAGAGTCAGTCCGCACCGTCCGCACCGCGCTACGGTATTCAAAACCCATTTCAAGGGGCTGATTTGGCCTCCGCCGGAGGTCTACTTCCGTTTCAAGGGGCTGATCATCCGGTAGACCACGTGTATCAATGCCCTTACGTCAACGCCATTCCGCCGTTTTGGAGCCGCGTCTACTCAGGCATCAGCCCCTTGAAACGGAAGTAGATCTCTCCAGAACGTCAAATCAGCCCCTCGAAGTCCGTTTTGGCCTCAATGGTTCCTGCCGAACCACAAAAAAGCCACTCCTCTGCCATACGAGCCGACCGCACAGCAGGCACGTGTCATTTGCCGCTGCGGACCTCGGACTCCATGGCTTCCATGGGCTCGTCGACGAGCACGGTGCCGGACGGCAGGGTGCCGGGCAGCGGATCGTCCATGTAGTGGTCGAATTCGTAGAGCATGCGCTTGTTCGGCTTGGCGGTCAGCAACGAAACCACCACGATGAACAGCAGCGAAATGATGAACGCCGGCAGCAGCTCATAGATGGCGAATACGCCGCCCAAGGGCTTGACGAGGTTGTGCCAGATCAGCACGGCCGCCGTGCCGGACAGCATGCCGGCCACGGCGCCGGCCTTGTTGGCGCGACGCCAGTATAGCGAGCACAGCATCAACGGGCCGAATGAGGCGCCAAGCCCGGCCCACGCGTAAGACACCACCTGGAAGATCGACGAGTTCTGGTCGTATGCCACCAGAATACCGAACAGGAACATGACCACCAGCGTGACCCTGGCCACGATCATGACCTGCTTGTCGGTGGCCTTGCGGTGCAGCAGCCCGCGGAAGATGTTCTCGCCCATGGCCGAAGCGCCGATGATCAGATACGAGGAGCTGGAGCTCATCGAGGCCGCGAAAATGCCGGAGACCACCACGCCGCACATGAAGCTCGGCAGCAGGGTCTGCGCCAGCACGATGAAAATGGTTTCCGCATCGGTGGAGGTCAGCAGTTCGGTGGGCATCATCGCGCGCCCCACCAAGCCGATGCACACCGCGCAACCCAGCGAAATCACGCACCAGGAGGTGGCGATGATTCGGGACTTGCGCACTTCTTCCACGCTGCGGATGGACAGGAAGCGCACCAGCACCTGCGGCATACCGAAGTAACCCAGGCCCCACGCCAGCATGGAGATGATGGTGATGATGCCGTAGTCGGAGGGCGCGCCGAACACGGCCTTGCCCGCCTCGACGAGCTGCTGGCCGGTGGCCGGGTCCAGCTTGGGCGCGGCCACCTGCGTGCCGGACAGGTAGCCGGGGATGGCACGCAGGAATTCCACGGTGTTGTCGATGCCGCCCGCGCTGGCCACGGTGCCGATGAACACCACCGCGAGCGCGAAGAACATGAGCATGCCTTGAATGAAGTCGGTCATCACCACGGATAAGTAGCCGCCCACCACGGTGTAGACGAACACGACCACCGCGCCGATGATCATCATGACGTGGTAGTCGAAACCGAACAACGTGGCGAACAGCTTGCCCACGGTCACGAAGCAGCTGCCCACGTACACGCTGAAGAACACCAGGATGATCACGGCCGCGATGGTGGAGATCACGCCCTTCTTGTCATGGAAACGCTTGGCGAAGAAGTCAGGAATGGTGATGGCATCGTCGGCCACTACCGAGTAGCGGCGCAGTCGCCGGGCCACAAGCTTCCAGTTGAGATAGGTGCCGAGCGCCAGTCCGACGGCGGTCCACATCGGGTCGGCCGCACCAGTGAAGTAGGCCAGGCCCGGCAGGCCCATCAGCAGCCAGCCGCTCATGTCGGAGGCTTCGGCGCTCAGGGCCGTGAGCCACGGCCCCACGCCGCGCCCGCCCGCGAAGTATTCCTTGGAGGAGGAGTTGGAGCGTTTGGAGTAGATGAATCCGATGGACAGCATGGCCACAAAATAGATGACCATGGCCAGCAGAATCCAGAAATCGTTGGCCAACTGCGCCCCCTCCTCAATCATGACGCCAAGCGGCTACCGCCATGGCAGAACTATGTGCTGATATGCGTGCTGATATGCGATTGACGCCGGAGCGGCGTCATACAGACCGTCACAGCCGTGAATACGGCCGCAACGCACTTCGCCTGATGGTAGTGGATACAAGGGCTCAAGCACCTTCCACCGTTTCCATACTGAGACGCTGTTTTATCCGAGCTCCCCACCTGAGGGGAGCCAAGATGACGGTCAGATGTCGTAGCGCCAGGACTTGTCGGTCACCACGCGGGCCATCGCCAAACCGATCGGCAGACAGATAATCACCATGAACGCACGGAACGCCCAGTCCAGCGCATTCATGGTCTGGAAGCTGCCGAGGTACCACATGGCACGGTACATATACAGACCGGGCACCATGATCACGATCGACGGCACGGTCAGGCAGATGCGCGGTTAGCCGAGGTGCGGCGGTAGCCAGCCACGTCGCACGGATGAACGCCACGCCGATGCCAGAATGCCCGCCAGGAACGCGCCGATGAAGGTAGCCATCTCGGGTGCCACGTTGAAGTCTTGCAATTCCAAGCGCAGCGTGTCCGTGATCGCACCGATCAGGGCGGCGGCCAGGCACATGCGCTGCGGCGAATTGAACAGCACGGAGAAGCCCCACACGCCGACGAACGCCGCCACGAACCGCAGCAATCCGTTGACCCACGGGTCAAGCCCCAGCGGTTCAAAGCCTTCCGGGTGCAGGTGCACCATCACGGCCACGGCCCAGCCTGCCAGCGTGGCCATCAGGATAATGCACAGCACGTACGCCACGCGCTGGATGCCCGAGGGGAAGTCGATTTTCGCCATGTCGAGTCCGCCGGTGATGAGCGGGAAACCGGGGATCACGAACAGCATGGCGCCAATGTAGGCCGTATCGTGCGAGAGCGCGACTGGGTCGAAAATGCCGATGAGTCGCAGGGTGCCGGTGCAGGCGAGCGCCGCCGCGGCCACGCACACAAAGGGGACGAAGAACTGGTTCAGATGGTATGCAAACAGCCGGCGACGCATCCACTGGCCAAGGCCCGCGCCCACGAACGCACCGATCATGTCGTATGGGCCACCGCCGAGCAGGAACACGAAGGCCGCGCAGGCCAGGGCGGAGGCCAGACCGGAGAACCACGGCTTGTACAGCGGCTTGCGGCGCTCAATCAGATCGAGTCGCTCGTGCGCCTGCCGCACGGTGATACCGCCCTTGGCCTTCTCTTCGTCGGAGCGCTCGTTGAAGTGTTCGGCGTATTCCTTGGGCACGCGATTCTTGCGCTTCGTACTGCTTGCAGCAGGGCTTTCGGCGGTTGCGCCGTTCGCCGCCGCGCCCTCAGCGCCCGCCTCGGCATTCGCCGCGTTCGCCGATTCAACCGACTCATTGGAGTCACCGGTAAACACTTCGGCATCGTCGTAGGCCTTCTCTTCGGCCGCTTTGTCTTCGACCGGAGTGACTTCCGCGCTGTCCGCCAAAAGTCGGTGGGCTTCTTCATTGTCATCATCCAAGGACTTGGCCACGGAGGTCACGAGTACCTTGGTTTTCAACGCAAGATCCAGCGTCTCGTCCACGCTGCCGTTGGCCGCCTCAGCCTCAGCCTCGGCCTTGGCACGTTCGCGCAGGCGCTTGGCCAGATCGGCCGAATACTGCGAAGCGTCACGTTCGTCCAAATGCTTGACCACGCCATCGGACAGTTGCGAATCGACGTGATACATCGACCCCTTGCCGAGATTCACGGAGAACCAGTCGGCGAAATGTTCCAGCAGCCAGATACGTTCGGTGTTCACGCCGGTGGTCGGCAAATCCACGACTTCGGTGATGCGGTTACGACCATCCGTGCAGGTGGCCTCGATATCCGTCAGGTTCACGTCGGCGCGTACGTGCACGCCCAGCGGGTAGGCGATGCGGTGCATCATTTCACGCACGCGGAAGGAGCCGGTGCCGGCTCCCAGGTCCAACATGCCGACTCGTACAATCACGCTGGCTTTGGCGGCGATACCGGCGTCCACCACCGGTTTTTCCCAATCGCGTGCAATATCTTCCATGTCCAGCGGAATGGAGTGGGTGTGGAATTTACGTACAGCCGTTGCGCCTTTCGCTTCGGGCGCACTTTTTTTCTTCTGTTCGCTCACATCCTTCATTACTACTCCCTGCCTTCCCCGCCAGCAATCGTAAGGCGCTCAAATCTTCCGCGAATCGGACAGTGTCTCATATGCTGTCCGATATTCGGTCTCTATAGGTGGACAACTTGGCGCACTATATGGACTTCGTAACGTAAATAGCGATTTCGCGGGGATACACTATTGCCCACACAACAACCACGTTGAATATGGGCTGTGGGCTCGCAACGACTGGTCTCAACAACTGCGGAGGAGCCGCAGACGACCAGTAGACCGAGCAACCTGTTATTCGGCAAAGGAGGTTATATGGCAACACCTGAAGAACAGATCACTCCCGCTGACGCCGCCATCGTCACTACCGGGACCGGCCGAAAGGGCCCGGAGGAGCATGATCTTCCCGAAAGCCTGAAGTACGACATGGATCTGTGTCTTGAGATCTTGCGTAACGTACTGGGCGAATACAACCCCGAACTGCTCTCCACGTTCGACACCGTGCGTAATTACTCGGTGGAAGCCAGCGCTGAACACTTCGCCGAGTTGGAGGATTCGAATCCCGCACAGGATGGCCTGAAAGAGGCCGTGAACGTCATCGACAACATGACGCTGCACGATGCCCAGCTGCTGGCCCGCGCATTCGCCACGTACTTCCATCTGGCGAACCTGTCCGAGGAGAACTACCGCGTTTCCGTGCTCCATGAGCGCGAGAACAACGTGTCCGGCGAGCAGGCGGTCGATCCGATCAACGAGCTCACCGTCGCCTACCACCAGCTCATCAACGAGATGGGTCCGGCCAAGGCCAAGGAGTTGCTCGACCAGCTTGAGTTCCACCCCGTCTTCACCGCGCACCCCACCGAGGCACGCCGTAAGGCAGTGGAAGGCAAGATTCGCCGCATCTCCGAACTGCTCGAGGAGTGCAAGATTCTCGGCGGCTCCGATAAGAAGGAATGCCTGCGCCGTCTCTACAACGAGATTGACGCCCTGTTCCGCACCTCTCCGATTGCGCTGAAGAAGCCGACCCCGGTTGAGGAAGCGGACACGATTCTCGACATCTTCGACAACACGCTGTTCAACACCATCCCCAAGGTCTACCGCCGTTTCGACGACTGGGTCCTGGGCGACAAGGCCGGACTCGTCGAGCCCGTCTGCCCCGCGTTCTTCCACCCGGGCAGCTGGATTGGCTCCGACCGTGACGGTAACCCGAACGTCACCGCCAAGGTGAGCCGCGCTGTGGCCCGCAAGTTCTCCGATCACGTGATCGCCGCTCTCGAGGAAGCCACCCGTACAGTGGGCCGCAACCTCACGATGGAGGCCGAGACCACGCCGCCGAGCGCCGAGCTCAAGAACCTGTGGAGCCACCAGAAGGAAATGAGCGAGCGTCTGACCGACAAGGCCGCCCTGATCTCCACCAAGGAGATGCACCGCGCGGTCATGCTGGTGATGGCCGATCGTCTGCATTACACCGTTGAGCGTGATGCCGACCTCATGTACCACTCCTGCGATGACTTCCTCAACGATCTCAAGGTGGTGCAGCGTTCGCTGGCCGCGGCCGGCGCCAAGCGTTCCGCCTACGGCCCGCTGCAGGATCTGATTTGGCAGACCGAGACCTTCGGCTTCCACATGGTGGAGATGGAGTTCCGTCAGCATTCCGTGGTGCACGCCCGCGCCCTTGCGGATATCCGCGAGCACGGCCTGCACGGCGAGCGCGGCGAACTGCAGCCGATGACCCACGAGGTGCTCGACACCTTCCGTGCCCTCGGCGCCATCCAGAAGCGCAACGGCCTCAAGGCCGCCCGCCGCTACATCATCTCCTTCACCAAGAGCGCCCAGAACATCAAGGATGTCTACGAGCTCAACCGCTTGGCGTTCTCCCACCCGGAGGATGTGCCCACCATCGACGTGATTCCGCTGTTCGAGCAGCTTGAGGATCTGCAGAACTCGGTGGATGTGCTCGAGGAAATGATCAAGATCCCCGAGGTTCAGGCTCGCCTGAAGGCCACCGGCAACAAGCTCGAGGTCATGCTCGGCTACTCCGACTCCTCGAAGGACGCCGGCCCGACCTCCGCCACGCTGGCCCTGCACTCCGCTCAGGAGCGCATCGCCAAGTGGGCTGAGTCGCACGACATCGACCTGACCCTGTTCCATGGCCGCGGCGGCGCCGTCGGTCGTGGTGGCGGCCCCGCAAACCGTGCGGTGCTCGCCCA
>ENA-OPAH01002278-OPAH01002278.1-human-gut-metagenome-genome-assembly--contig:-NODE-2278-length-11080-cov-2.488526_pt1 | contig 11080 bp, 10 predicted proteins | sample MGYA00241050_ERZ501416 | MGnify/ENA primary metagenome ERZ501416 (study PRJEB25962, sample SAMEA2042632) | human gut metagenome | biome: human gut; feature: human-associated habitat; material: faeces... | reverse complement strand
GTCCAGCCAATCGACAACAATGGTACGGTGCCTGCAGATCAGCAGCCGAAGATTACTGCGATCAAAGTGATTGACTAGAATACAATAGTAAAAGTCCATTTGCATGATAGTCCTCCGTCAATGAGACCGGGGAGCCGTGTGTGATAAATATTTAGAAGGAATGAGTTAGTGGATGAAGAAATCAGTAAAACGATCTTTGGATGCTTATATTCGCCAAATGGATCGAATTGATCTGCGCGTGATCGCCTGCGTTATACTATTAAATGTGTTTGGTTTGATCATGATATATAGTGCATCGGCATACAGTTGCAGTACACTGGCAAAGTACAATTATGATTCCTTGTATTTATTAAAAAAGCAGGGGATATTTGTGCTGGCAGGCATTGTTGTGATGTTATTATTACAGTATTTTAATTACAACTATCTGCAAAAGCTTGCACCGATCATCTTTTTGGTTTCAGTGGGATCTCTCTTTTTGCTGAGAACGGGGCTTGCTGTACGCTCTCATGGTGCAGCGCGCTGGATCCGCCTGGGACCGGTTCAATTGCAGGTTGCCGAATTGGTTAAGATTGCGATGGTCATCATGATCGCAGCATTTGTGGCGAAACATGCCAATCAGGTACAGCGGTTCAAAAATATGGCAGTGTATTTGTGGATATTCTTTACGATCATACCAGCGGGGATGGTCATGTTCATTAGTAATAACCTGTCATCAGCGTTGATCATTTTAGGGATTGGTTTTATGCTTTCGTTTGTGTTTACCAATCAGGAGAAACTGCATGGTATCATTGCCGGGATTGGTCTGATCGGCATTTTTGTAGGAAGAAAACTTCTTGCTAAGAATCTGCCGACGCAAAAACAGCTAAATGCTTCTTCGTCATCTTTCCGTATGGGGCGTTTTTATGCGTGGATAGATCCGGAGCGTTATGCAGGAGATCAAGGATTTCAGCCATTACAGGGCAAATATGCTGTTGCCTCCGGCGGTTTATTTGGCAAGGGGTTAGGCAACAGTGTGCAAAAATTAGACAAAATTCCCGAGGCACAGAACGATATGATCTTTTCTATCGTTTGTGAGGAATTGGGATTGGTGGGAGCGGTAGTTTTACTGGCTATGTTTTTGTTTTTGATCTACCATTTGGTTCGAATTGCTGTAAATAGTGAGAATTTATTTGGTAAAGTGTTAGTCATGGGAATTGCGTTCCACATTTCATTACAGGTACTTATCAATGTTGGCGTTGTATTGACGATTATCCCGAATACGGGAGCATCGCTTCCATTTATCAGTTATGGTGGATCTGCGGTGTTGTTTACGTTAGCGGAAATGGGGATTGTGCTATCTGTAAACAGGTATCACATGCGACGCAGTTTACAGCGTAAACGTGCTGAACTGGAGAAGGAGGAAGAACAGTGACAACACAAAAGTTATGTCCAAATTGTTTTCAAAAGGGGACATATTTAGGGGGAAGATGCGAAAAATGTGGCTATGTAAAGGAAGATCGTCCGCAGTGTGCGCTGCCGGATGATTATGTATTGGGACAGCATTACGCAGTGGGCCGTGTGATCACACAGGATGATGTCATGATCACGTATCTGGCGCAGGATCTGCGTACTGAGAAGATCTATGCGTTGCGGGAGTATTTCCCGGCTGCATGGGCGGTGCGTTCCGGTGATGGCATCCATGTCAAGGTGCAGGAAGGGGCAAATGCAGAATCTTTTCAAGCAGGAATGGATGTGTTGGAAAATGAGGCAAAGATCATTCGTGCACTCAGTGAGGAAACAATTTTAGCAGAGACGGGGGATTTCCTGCGCAAAAATGACACGGCATATTTATTGATGGAATATATTTCCGGAGAGACGATAGAAGAATATATTACTCGTACCGGGGAGCCAATACCATGTCAACAGGCGGGGCAGATACTTCGGTCCGTTGCGAGGACAATAGAGGATCTGCACAAACTGGGTCTTTTGCATCGTGGAATTGGGCCGGATTCGATATGGATCCTGCAGGACGGCACGGTCAAAATGCTTGACTTTGAAGCGACAAAGCAGTATGTGCTCAGCGAGATCAATGGTACAGAGGCAGTGATGAAAGAGGGATTTGCACCGTCGGAGCAGTATGCCGGACCGGACGGACAGGGAACTTGGACAGATGTGTATGCATTGGCAGCAGTGTATTATTATATGATCACGGGCGTAAAACCTATTTCGGCGATCGAACGCAGCAAGGGGACATTGCTATCAGCGGCAAACGTGGAGAATAAGGATATCCCGGAGCGTATCAGTAATATGTTAAAACAGGCATTAGCGGTTATGTATTGGGAGCGCATTCAGACCATGCCGGCGTTTGTGGAAGCATTGGATGCCGCAGAAGGAACGCCAAAGATGGATCCGTATTTACGACTCAAAGTTGGTGATGAAATGCGTCAATGGAAGATCGAACCGAATCGAGATATTCGTGTTGGACGTTCGGGAGAAGATTGCGAAATTGTTGTAGATGGTGACAATGTCAGCCGTCTGCATTGTATGATCCATTATGATAAGCGCAAAAATATCTTTTTGGTGAAGGATATGTCAGCTAATGGTACATTTACTGTGCGTGGACTTATCGGAAGGGGACGTGTGGCTGAAGTGGTGCCGGGAGAGCGGATTTATCTGGTATCAAATCGATATGAAATATATTTGGAAGTAAAATAGTATGAAAAAACCTTATGCGGAAGTTTTTTCTTAAAGCGAATGTAATTCGTGATGCAAATTTGTCCCAGAGGTAAACCGCTTAAGCACTTACAAGTTTGCGGGTTGAGAAAGGCATGTAGGGTTAGTATGGAAAAAAAGGGTTTTAAATGGCAAATATTTATGGCGGCACTCCTGCTTTTGACGCAGAGTGCCGTACTTCTTATGCCGTGGCTGCAAATTACCGGAGACCGCTTTGTGTCGGTTGCGATGGAGATCAACCGCGAGGCAGAGCAGATCGTTGCCGGTAAAGCCAGGGAAGCCGGAGCATATGAGATTACGGACAACTACGAACGTGGTACGTCTATGCGGGAAGCCAAAGCCAAGGAATATCAACAAAAAGCAGATGAAGCATTACATGGCAGACAGGACAGCATTGATGGACTGCATCTGGCGGGATGGTGTTTGAGCAGCGGGGCGGATCTGGCGTTTGAGGGGATTCAGGTACGAGAGGGATACTCTCTGCGCACCAGTGATATTCAGATGGTGCTGCAAATTATGGGAGCGATGCTGTTTGCGCCGGCGTTGATGGGGCTGGTAGTTTGCTCGTATATGCTTTTGCGACGAAAAACCCCGCGGACACTGATCTTTTTGGATGGTGCAGTGACGATCGGGATTGGTGTGGCGTGGCTGACTGTGATCCCGGAACTTTTGTGGGAGCAGATGCAGTCGGCGGTGCAGTCTTATGAAATGGTGTCCGAGGGCGTTCTTGCAATCCCGGGTGTGGGAGAATACTCCATTCGTGCGGTGTTGTGGGGATTTGCGGACAGCGGATATTTTATACAGATATTGTTGGGGGGCTTGCTGATACTGTTGAGTTTTGCTTATTTTACAGTGTGTCGGCCGGAACGGGAGCTTGTCGAGATCGAGGAAGTGCATCACGGAGAATATGAGCCGAAAGAAGTTCAGAATTGGGAGGTATTTCCAATGGCTCCGATGCCACAGGCGGTCAGAGAAGCGGACAGACCGGAGAAAGCAGCAGAAAAAGAGCTTGCTCCCGAATTAGAATGTTTTCCGATGCAGTATGATGGCAGTGGACACATTCAAGGAGTGCGGGGGCAGTTATCCGGACAGGATTTCGTTATGCAGCCGGATGCCGAGGTTATTCTTGGCAATAGTTTGGAATTATGTGACATTGTGGTCACACATTCTGGTATTAGTCGTCGACATTGCGGTGTACGATATGATTCCCTGATCGGACAGTACCGTGTGATCGCCTATACAAGTCAGCCGATCAAGATGTCAAATGGCAAGATCTTGCGGACGGACAGCTATACGCTTGCCAGACCAGGTACAATGGTCTATCTTCTTGGCGATGAGGAAGTGATCCGGCTTGGGTAAAAAAGCAAAGCCAGCGCTTTGCTTCGCCAAGAATTACTAAAGCAATTCTTGGCGATGTCACGCTACACAACAGCAATTTCCGATCAAAAAAAAGCGGGGCACCTTGACATATATCCAAAGTGCCCCGCCCTTTACAAAAGAAAGGAATCGTTGTCAATTATATCGTATTGACAACATCATTATGAATAATTGTCCCACGAATTGTTAATGGGAACACGTCATAATCGTATAGATCATGATAAATAATCAGAGTAATCAGCGGCAGTCGTTACGCCGTTTTTCCAATCATTCATCTTCTTCTTTGTCTCCTCCAATGTTTTCTGACAAATATCAGGAAGATCTTCTCCCCAGGATTTCGTCGCCTGCTTAAATCCCTTTTCAATAGCAGAGATCATTTCGTCTGCCTTGTCAGTATCGCCACCGGTTAAAGCAATTGCCATACTTACCATGCGGTCAGAAGTTTGCTTTATGCCCCAGTAACCATCGTTAGAGATTGCTTCCTGTGCTGCTTTGATCGTATCAGGATCTGCATTTGCAGCAGCCTTGCGGAATGTAGCCGCCAAATTTGTTCCATTGGCAAGATCAAATACACTGCCCTGTTTATTCAAAAGCTTCTGTACAAGATTCTGCATGGAAGTCATACGGGACTCCTGATCTTTCTTTAACTTTGCGATAATGTTATCGCGGTTGTAGATCTGATTGGCAGAATCTTTCTTTGTGGTTGTCGACTTCTCATATACTACAGAAGAATCCTCTTTCTTCGCTGCAGATGAAGAATTTGTGGTATCCGGCTTGGCTGCTGCCTGGCTGTTCATCGTTGCTGCTTCAGCAGTATATGTACCTAGAACACCACTTGTTGCTGTTAAATCCATAATTGAACCTCCTTTTTCTTTGCTTGTTAACCGCTGCCATCCGTGGCACACGGACTGTTTTCGTATAACACGAGCGTTTCTTCTCTCATATTATATATCGGCATATTAGAATAGAACTTTATAGCGCCGGTACATTTTTCGTCTGGCACAAAATGACATCATAATTGGTGTACTTTTGTGTCGCAGCAGACAGAGCCATGCGTGCCGCAATTTCGTCTTGGAATAATCCATAAGTAGTCGGCCCGCTGCCGCTCATCAACGCACCAACAGCGCCGTTTTCCAACAGAAATTGTTTCAGCTCTGCTAAGACAGGATATTTCGGAATCGTCACCGTCTCCAATACATTACTGAGTAAGTGGGCGACTTTGGCTCCATCGCAGTGTGCGATCGCATCTAAAACGGCATCCGTATCCGGGTGATCCAGTTGTTTTTGCAGATCAAGATTGCCATAAACATAAGCGGTGCTAACGGAAATATTTGGTTTGATCAGTAATGTCCACATTGGTGGAAGTGGAGTCAGCGGAGTCAGTATTTCGCCAATGCCCTCCGACAACATTGTTCCTTTGCGGATGCAGAAAGGCACATCTGCACCAAGCGTAACACCAATGTCGCATAGTTCATCGAGGGACAAGTCCAGATTATATAGTTCGTTAATTCCCAAGAGAGTGGCTGCGCAATCACTGCTGCCGCCTGCTAAACCCGCTGCCGCAGGGATATTTTTGGTCAAAATGATATTCATGCCATCCGGCAGAGCATAGCGTTCCTTCATAAGAATTGCTGCGCGGTACACAAGATTTTTCTGCATAGGGCAGCCATCAGGGAGCTCCTTATTCATGGAAAGGGTAATTTCTTCAGCAGTTATCTGTTCGATCGTGACTTCGTCACACAGGTCGATCGTCTGCATGATCATGCGCAGGTCATGATAGCCGTTTTCACGACGCCCGAGGACATCCAGAGTCAAATTTATTTTGGCGGGTGCTTTTACCGTTATTTTATCCATATCAAACCTCCTTGTTTGTAATGATGCTTGCATGAACAAGCCTGATACTGTATACTGTTTCTGCTGCATGCAAAGAATGCAGCTGTTTCTATCAGTATAGACGATGCTGATTGTTTAAGCAAATGTAATATATTTGTCATAGAAATTTTACACGACTATGCTATGATTTTATGGTAGAAGCTTTCTATACGAAGTGTGTGGGAAGTTCAGAAGAATACAGATTAGAATGTGGGGATACGATGAGGAAAAAAAGAATGATAGTAACAGGGGCAGTTGTCTTTTTGACAATTGCCGGTGTTTTGTGTGGAAAAAAATTATTTGCAGGCAAAGATACATCCGATCATAAAGGCACTAAGACATCCGGATATGAATATTATTATAAGGATAATGATCATCCGGAGGACAAAGACGTGGAAAGTTCGAGTGAACCGGGAGCAACGAAAGCACCACTGATTCAGGTGGATACGGATCCAGAGAGCATTACTGTGCTTGTTAATCGAGAGTATTTATTGCCGGAGGAATATATTCCGGAAGATCTGGTAGTGCCGGATGTGCCGTTTAGCTTTTATGGGACGTATGAGAAAAGCTATATGAGAAAGGCTGCAGCGTCAGCGCTTGAGAAGCTTTTTGCGGGGGCAAAAGAGCAGAATATTTCATTAAAAGGAGTATCGGCATATCGTTCTTACAGCCGCCAAAAAGAAATTTACAATCGAAATGTCAGTACAAAAGGGAAGAAGAAAGCGAATCAGGTATCCGCTTTTCCGGGCAGTAGTGAACATCAGACCGGTCTTACGATAGATGTCTCTGCAGACTCGATCGGCTGTGCGTTGGAGCAGTCCTTTGGAAAGACGATCGAGGGGAAATGGCTGGCAAGTAATTGCTATAAATATGGATTTACGATCCGGTACCCAAAGGAGAAAGAAGATATTACAGGGTATTCTTATGAGCCATGGCATATTCGTTATGTTGGCAAGAATTTGGCAAAGCGCTTGTATAAGAAGAAATTAACGTTGGAGGAGTATTATCAGACGACAACTGTAGATAAGAAGGTGAAACCGGAAGATCAGGTTAAGGATACGGATACTGGAGCACCAAAGGAGCCACAGATGACTTCTGCACCGACACCAAATCCTTCGTATAAACCGAAGAAAACACCGAAACCGTCCAAGTCGCCTGCACCGACTAAGTCGGCTAAGCCTAAGAAAACGAAAGCTCCAAAGCGGACACATGCGCCGAAGCCAAAGAAGACTAAGAAACCAACAGTTACGAAAGCACCGGTCAAAACACCGGCTGCAACGAAAGCACCGGTGCCAACGAAGGCACCAACAAAAGAACCAACGAAGGCTCCAGAGGAGACCAAAGTACCATCTGGAGATGAAATGAATGAGTAATTAGGATAGGAGGATGTTATGCGCACTATTATCGTAGTATTGTTTTTACTTTTGTATACGATCGTTAGCTTGCCGATGTATCTGATCGGATTTATCTTGGGTAAGATGGATCCAAAGAAAAAGGTGCGAATGTCACAAAGATTTGTAGCAGGAGGATTTCGATGTATTTTGTTCTTGTCCGGTGTTAAGGTGACAGTCAAAGGTAAAGAGAACCAGATCCATGACAAGGCGGCGTTGTATGTGTTTAATCACCGCAGCTTCTTTGATATTGTGGTAGGATATGCGACTGCGCCAATTCCGTCTGCATTTGTATCAAAAAAAGAGATTGAAAAGGTGCCAATGATCTCCTGGTGGATGAAATACTTAAATTGTCTGTTCTTGGATCGCGATGATATTCGTCAGGGAATGAAAGTGATCTTAACCGGTATTGAGTTAATGAAAGAGGGAACCAACATTTTTATTGCTCCAGAGGGAACGCGTAATAGCAGCGATGAGCTGCTTCCATTTCATGAGGCGAGCTTTAAGCTTGCTGAGAAGTCCAAATCGCCGATCGTGCCGGTTGCCATGAATAATATGGACGCTGTGTTGGAGCAGCATATGCCTTGGATCCGCCGTACACATGTTATAATCGAATATTGTGAACCGATCTACATGGATAGTATGGAACGTGCCGAAAAGAAAAAGATCGGCGAGAAAGTTCGTCAGATCATCAGTGATAAAATAAAAGAAAATGCTGCGGAAGTATAATCCGCAGCATTTTTGTTTTAGCCTTAATCCTAGAATTAAAATTGTGTTGCATTTACATATCCGGTATGTAATTTTTTGCCTTTGATCTGATCTGCCAGATCGTTTCGCCATCTGTCCTCCTGCAATATTTCAGCTCCATCTCCAGGGCTCTTATGCAATGCCAGCAACAATGCTTTCGCTAATTTATCCGGAAGCATACCGTCCAAAACATCCCCCAGACTTCTTCCAACTCCATAGGTATTAACCCGGCGCAACAGTTCTTCCATAACCTGTTCTTTGGTATGATCCGGCATAACATCAATTTTTAAATAGGGTTCTTTTCCTTGGTACAAGAGGCGGGAAACTCTTCCGCTGATCTGAAATACCGGAATACCGGAAATCCCTTTGGCAACCATCTGTATCTCTCCGATATCTTCTGCCAGTCTGCTGCCCTCACACCACAGTTCGACCTGTCCCATAATTCGGACACCACTCCATAATTTACAGCAGGCATCATCGAGTTCGATCGATGTCAATGCCGGCAATGGCGGTACGATCGCCACTCCAAGTTCCTGCAGCATACGATAACCATCTCCGGTCGTACCCTGTGCAGGAGCCGCACTGCCGCCAACTGCTAATATCAGTTTACGTACAAGATATTTATCGCGGTCCGTCTGTACTTCATAACCGGTAATATTCTGACCGGACAGATCCTTTCTCGGAATGATCCGCTGCAACGTTTCGTCACAATGAACCTCCACCTTATACCGATCCATCTCGCGCTCTAACATAGCTCGTACCGAAGCCGCCTGCCCGGATAACGGATAATAATAACCATCACGTTCTTTTGACATCACACCGCTTTCCCAAAAATAATCAATGACTTTTTGGTGATCAAACCGCTGTAGCACCATTTGAACTAACGTATCATCACTGCTGTGATAACAGGATATTTCCTGATTTCGATTCGTAAAATTGCAGCGTCCGTTCCCGGTCGCTAAAATCTTTTTACCCGGTTTATTTTTCTTTTCGATCACGGTAACATTAGCGCCCCGCTTTGCAGCCTCAATCGCTGCAACCATTCCGGACGCACCGCCTCCCGCCACAAGTACAGGTATGCTTCGCATCTTCATCCTCCCTGTTCCTTTTATGACTGCTCTTATGAAGAATAATTTTCCAATAAGCCATATAAGGCATCTTCATCTTTTACTTCAATGCCATTTTTTAATGACATCTGCTCCTCTTTCGACAAAGTATCCGTAGATATTCCGGTATATTCATAAACCGTCTTCTGGTCACCATAATAGACAACCACTTCTCCATCTACTGCGATCAAATAATAACGATATTTTACTTTTGAAGGATCATAAATTTTCCGTACAATGATCCGATCTTTCGAAAATGTTGTGATCCCTATACTTTGCAAACCATTTAAAAACTCCTCCACCGGAAGATTCTGCATGTACTTTTTGAAATAGCCATCTGCTTCTTCCCTGTTAAAACCAACTAATTCCTCCGGAATCGTTTCGTATTCTGTCGTGGTCTGGTCTTTCACTTTGTCGTAATTTTCAATCTGATACACCGTATTAACCGATAACATTTCCTCTGTGTTTGCCACCGGAAGCCCCTCTGACAGATCTTCGAATTTGACCTCGACCTGTTTAGAAACTTCTTTTTGTACGGCTCCGGCAATCTCCTCACGATATGACCGGCTAAGCTGCGTATACTTTCCCATCGCTGCACGATAACAATAATAATTCATTAACACAACGACTGTCAATGCTCCAAATGCCGCACTCCAATATAAAAATCTGCGTTTTCTCATTCTTGTTTCCTCCTTACTAAGCATCCACACTTAGATCACTGCCCTGTTTGGGCCGTATTAGATGTCTTAGTACCATTTTCCCACGAAACAAGAAAGATATACCCTTATCCCGATATAACTACCAATTCAACGCTCTATAGTTAAAATTGCCACAAATTTCTGTCTGCTCAATATAATGGCAACCGGTTACCTGCCACCTTAATGGGACGACACCCAATTGCCAGATTTCAAAAATAAAGCAACGCGCTCGTTGGCATCGTCTACGATCTTCTCATCATACCCAAGCATTTTTAGCAACCGGATCGCATTTCTTGTGCAGGCACGACCTTCATGCAAGCAATAATCAAACGTCACTTTATCATCTTCCACCTGTTCTTCAAAGTGATAATTATCGTATTCTTTCTCTAATAAATACGTCAGTTCAATATCATGCGTGGCTGCAAAACATAATCCGCCCTGTTCTGCTATTGCCTGCAAGATCCGGCTGGAAGCAGCGATTCTTTCGACTGTATTGGTTCCTCGAAGTACCTCATCGATAAAGCAAAGCACCGGCAATTCCGATAATCTTGTCAGATCTAAGATTCGTTTTAACGATCTGATCTCCACAATATAATAACTTTCCTGACTTAATATATCATCTCGCAGCGCCATGGACGAGGCGATACAAAACCACGAAGCCTGATAATTCTCCGCTAAAACCGTATGCAATGTCTGCGCTAAGATCGCATTGAGTGCTACTGTCTTGATAAACGTTGATTTTCCTGTCCGGACTGCGCCGATCACACCAATATAGATTTCGCCTTTGGTGCGGGCGCTGATGTCTTTGTAGATGTCAAAGGATGATGTGTTAAAATTGTCCATGAAAAAACTCCTCCTGTATGTGCTATTGCATTTATATGTGGAGGAGTTTTCGTTTATGATAGATTTTCTGCCTACATCTCTTTTACTAACATCTGTAACATCATAATATGGTATTCTTCATCTTTGATGATCCTTGCTAATACGGCATTGATATAATTGTCTTTTATCATCCGCATATGCATGCGGTACTGATAGATCGCAGCTTTTTCCGATTCTATATCCGCTAACAGCATCTTTTTCGCATGTTCCGGTATATCGATATACTCCGGTGTCCATAACTGCTCTTTTCCATTCCGGTGTCTGACAGAAAAATCGATGGTTCCGCCAAGCAGAA
>ENA-OPAH01002263-OPAH01002263.1-human-gut-metagenome-genome-assembly--contig:-NODE-2263-length-11121-cov-3.645671_pt1 | contig 11121 bp, 10 predicted proteins | sample MGYA00241050_ERZ501416 | MGnify/ENA primary metagenome ERZ501416 (study PRJEB25962, sample SAMEA2042632) | human gut metagenome | biome: human gut; feature: human-associated habitat; material: faeces... | reverse complement strand
ACATTTAAGAAGATATAAAAAGATAGTCAAAAAGACATATATAATTTACTTTCAATATCATTGTAAAAAGACAGAATCAATTGTGTACAAAGCAGACAGACGGTATTGTTAAACAATATGGGTTTCCGGGAAATGGAAGGGTGTATCCAATCGTGGAGTACTTTGTGAATGGAACTTGTTATAAAACAAAGAAAATATTTTGTGGAATTAAAACAACGCAAATATCTGGAGTACCCGTACCGGTGAAATCAGAAGTCTATGAAGATGAAAAAGGATGGCTACATGTAAAAACTGGATCCATTGCAAATTTGCGTCAACTTGCAGAGCAGTTGTGGCCTATCAACAGTAAGATGACAGTTTATTATAATCCAAACAATCCTAAAAAGTGCTATGTTGATAGACCAATTTCAAAAAGTTTTACTTCCATGATGTTTATCATAATGGGAATAGTAACGATACTCTTGAGTGTATTGGTATTCTTTTTGATGCAGCTATAAATTACAAAAGATAATTGGTAATCAGACAAAATTCAAGTTTGTAGAATTATAAAGGAATAATATTATTTTAAATGAGCTGTTCGGATTAAATGCGTTGCCCTCTAACGGGTCAAGGATGAACCATGATACAATCAAACTTGAGTATGGTATTAAACATCAAAATATTCGTAATTTCCTTTTAGTTAAGAAACAAATATAGTAAGAGCAAAATATCGCTCTTTTTTCATTCAAAAATAAGTTATACTAGAAACAGAGGTGATATCCATGATTAACAATAAAGAGAAAAAAATGATTCAAAGATATTGTATATATCCAAAGATTGCAGTGGTTGCACTCATCTTTTCATTTGTACAATGTGCATTAATAGTACCATTAGAGATGATAGATGATTTAGTATTCCAAAACAAAGGTTTTCAGCCTACAGGGATGTTTACTGCATTAGGATTTGTCATTATATATGTTATTATATTCTGTTTCTGTGCACTTGCCCCTAAGTTTGGAATGAACGGTAAGAAATGGAAATCTCTTATAGGTAGATTAAATGTGAAACAGTCAGAAACAGATTATTCTAAAGAGGTATCTGCTGCTTTGGCGTCACAAGCTGTTGGTCGATTCCTTAAAGAAAGTGATAATGATACTGCAAAGAATATAGGAAGTGCTATGCAGGTGGCTGGTGCAGTAAGTACAGTCTCTACATCTATAGATATGTTATCTGAAGCAGGAAGTAATGCCGAGAACATGGCACATGCTTATAGAATCCCTATTCCTGATATAAAAAAACAACTCATTGCCTTTGCAGTTATCCCAATACTTATTGTAGTCGGTACTTATATACCTCAATATATAAAAGGAAAGCAGGCAATGGATCAAAGAATTGCAGCTTCTGCAAAACAAGTAGAAATAGTAAAAAAGGCATTAGAACCTGTATGTGTAAGAGTACATGCAGACAATCCAAATGAATCACGTAGTAGATCAAGTTATACTGTTATGGGATATTTAAGAGATTCAGGTGCTACTGATTGTTATGTTCATGTTCAAGTCAATAATAGTGGTACTATCATCAATATCTCATATGTAGAAGGTGTGGATATTAATAAGAGTTTAGAAGAGAATTTAATGCAGACAGAAAAAGATTTTGCGACATTACAAAAGTCTTTTGAGAATTTAAATGTATCCGTATCTAATCCTGAGATATTATCTTATCAGGCTATTCCACAACAATTTAAAGATGAATTTCTAAATGGGACATTTTATAAGAGTTTCCGTTTCTATGATCAGGATGCGCCTATCAGTTTGTCTTGTTCATTTGATACAGAGACAGAAGATCAGTTTGATGAATATACAAGACCTAAAATTCATTTCTTCTTAGGATCAAAATAGACACCTTATGAATAATAAATTTGATGAACAAAATGATACAGTCAAATTTCAGTTGTTAAACTTATTAATATTTTATCACAGGCACACCTGAAATTCTATTTAAATTCATTTGCTTTGAGGATGCAGAATGATTTAAATATCCCAACATAGGCATACTTCTTATTGGACACGGAATCTTTCTTGTAAGAAAATTGGCAGTTGTATATAATAGTTACAGACCACAGAAAAAGTGGAATAAGCAGAGGAAAATGGATGATTATGAATTACGAAGGTATTTTAGAGTTTAAAGGAACATGGAGAAGGTATCAGGCAAGGGTTTTGGAACACGCAGACAGGTACATGGCAGATGGAAAAATACATATTGTAGCGGCACCCGGATCCGGGAAAACGACATTGGGAATTGAACTGATCCGCAGGATGAACGGAAAAGCACTGATTTTGGCACCATCCATTACGATCCGGGAGCAGTGGATCGCAAGGATTGAGGAAGCTTTTTTATGTGAGGGCATACAGGGGGAAGATTATCTTTCACAGAATTTAAAACAGCCAAAGGCGATCACGGTTGCAACCTATCAGGCATTACACAGTGCCATGACAAGATTTCAGGGAATACAGGAAGATGCAGGTGAGGATAGTGGCACAGGCACAGACGAGTGCCCGGCGAAAACAGAGACAAAGGAAGTAGATTACAGCGGTTTTGATCTGGTTGGGACGATGAAAGAGGCTGGGATCGAAGTACTCTGTCTGGATGAATGCCACCACTTGCGAAGTGAATGGTGGAAAGCATTAGAAGAATTCAAAAAACAGGTGAATAACCTTAAAATCATCGCTTTGACAGCAACACCACCATATGATTCCACACCGGCTATGTGGACGCGGTACATGAATATGTGTGGAGAGATCGATGAAGAGATTACGATACCGGAGCTCGTAAAAGAGGGAAGCCTCTGTCCGCATCAGGATTATGTTTACTTCAACTATCCAACAAAAGAAGAAGAGAAGGAAGTCAGACGTTTTGAAGAACGCAGTAAAGCAATGACAGAAAAAATCATGCGGGATACTCAGTTCCTTACGTACGTAAGAAGCCATAAGGGGTTCAGTGGACAGCTCTCAGATGATCTGCTTCTGGATAATCCGGCATATCTGGCATCACTGTTGATTTATTTACAGAGCAAAAATATTGCAATTCCGTCCAGATTACAGAGGCTTTTGGGGGCAAAAAAATTACCGGACATGAATGTGCAATGGATGGAGCGTCTGTTACAGGGATTCTTGTATGATGATGTGGATTCATACCTGTGTGACAAGACATATCGTGAATTGCTAATTGCTGATTTAAAATCCGACGGTCTGATAGAAAAGAAAAAAGTCGTCATGACGAAAAGTGCGGCAGTGGAAAAAATGCTCACAAATTCCCTTGGAAAATGTAACAGCATCCGTGATATTGTGTTCCATGAATATGAGGCATCCGGTCAGGATTTGAGGCTGCTTGTTTTGACAGATTACATCCGGAAAGAATATGAAAAAGCAATTGGAAATACAGAATATGATGTTAACTCACTTGGAGTGCTTCCGTTTTTTGAGATGCTCCGTCGTGACAATGAAAAGAAAAACGAACAAATCCGTTTTGGGGTGCTTTGTGGAACGATTGTGATCATTCCGGCAGAGGCAAGAGAAGCATTAGAGCAGGCGATCGGAATGAGCGGAAAAGTTACATTCAGCAGGATCGGAAATCTTTCTGAAACAGATTATCTTAAAGTGACAGCGGTTGGAAATGCACATTTTCTCACAGGGGCGGTAACAGATATTTTCTCAAAAGGCTATATGCAGGTGCTGATCGGTACAAAATCGCTGTTAGGGGAAGGATGGGATTCTCCTTGTATCAATTCCCTGATCCTTGCAAGCTTTGTAGGCTCATTTATGTTAAGCAACCAGATGAGAGGGCGTGCCATCCGTGTGATGAAAGAACATCCGGAAAAAACAAGTAACATCTGGCATTTAGTCTGTTTAAGACCGTGGAACGAAGTGCTAAAGGCAGATGACAATCAGATCAGTGAAGATTACAGTATGCTGGAGCGAAGGATGGAACATTTTCTCGGTCTGCATTATACAGAAAATACGATTGAAAATGGAATGAAACGGTTGTCAGTTATTAAAACGCCATTTAATAAAACGAATATTGACAGGATTAACAGACAAATGCTGAAAATGTCGGGGCAGCGCGATACGTTAAAAGAACGTTGGAACAGTGCACTTGCAGTCTATGACAAAATGGATATTGTGGATGAGACAGAAGTAAAAGACAAATTTGTCACAAGTGTTGTTTTCTGGGATGCGATTCTTACAATGATCCTGTCAGGAATTCTGTGTCTGATCGGGGCAATTGGGGCAGGTATTGTTGCTGCAGCGTCCCAAAATGGTATCCTGGCCGGAACCTGTTACTTCTTCATTGCTGCCGGACTGGCTGGAATTATGATACGTTTCCCGAAAATTTTCATGTTGGGAAGTCCGCTAAAAAGATTAAAGGCATTTGGAAATGGAATCCGCAAAGCATTAGAGGAGCAACAGCTTCTGGAAGAAACACACTGTAAAGTTGAGACAGAATCAAACGGACCGGATAACCATATTATTTATCTGTCCGGTGGAAGCGGCAGGGATAAAGCGTTGTTCGCACAGTGTGTCAATGAATTTTTTGATGTGATCGACAACCAGCGTTACATACTTGTGAAAAAGAAGGGACACAAAGGACTGAATGGTTTCTATGCCATTCCAAATTGTTTTTCGAAAAAGAAGGAGGATGCGGAACGTTTTGCAAAATGCATGCATCCGTATATCGGAAATTATGACTGTGTGTATACAAGAAATGAAAAAGGAAGGGAACTTCTGTTAGAAGGCAGGGTGAAGGCACTTGCCAATCGGGAGGAGCGGTGCATTTCCCACAAAAAAGTAAAAGGGGCGTTAGAGTAGAAAACATATTGACAACGAAATATAAAAAATTTGTAGAATTCAAAATTTAATATGAAATGTGAGATAGAGCGTATGGAAATAAACTATACGTTCTATTTTTTTGCCTTTTTGAGAAAAATGATTAAAAAACTATTGACATTTTGTTACTGGGAAAACTGCTAAATCGATTCTTATTTCTGTAGGTGTGCGTTTATCAGCTTTTAACTTGGAAAGTATTGCTAGTTTAACTGCAACAGATGAGTTGGAACTTGATTTGGTGGGAGAAAGAAAAACAGCAATCTTTGCGGTTATTCCAGATAATGATTCAACATTCAATTTTCTTATCGGTATGCTGTATACGCAGCTTTTTCAAATGTTGTATTATCAAGCGGATATTGTTCACGGTGGTGCGTTACCAGTACCAGTACATTTTCTTATGGACGAATTTGCGAATGTTGCTTTACCAGATGAATTTGATAAATTACTTTCTACAATGAGATCACGACTTATTTTTGTTTCAATCATTATACAGAATCTTGCCCAAATCAAAGGACTTTATAAAGATAGTTGGGAAAGTATCGTAGGAAATTGTGATACATTATACTATCTTGGTGGAAATGAACAGAGTACACACAAATTCATGTCCGAATATTTGGGAAAAGAGACACTTGATACAAATACTTACGGTAAATCAAGTGGAAGGTCAGGAAATTATTCAACAAACTATCAACAGGCTGGAAGAGAATTACTTACACCAGATGAGGTTAGATTGTTAGATAATGATTACGGATTGCTTTTTATTAGAGGAGAAAGACCTGTATTTGATAAGAAGTATGATATTTTGAAACATCCAAGAATAAATGAAACTACGGATGGAAATGCAAAACCATATCTACATGGTAAAATCAAATATTCAATTGATGACTGGCAAAATATTTTATTGAGCGATAGAGAGTATGAATTATTAAGTGATGAAGATATGGACAACTATTTTAAACAACTAAATAGTAAATAGGAAAGTAGCTTTAGAAATAGAGCTGTTTTTATTTTGAAGGGAGAAAAACAAATGAGAAAATATTTAAAAAAATACAAAAGAACAATGAAGATATTTTTTGTTTATGCACTCAATATCTTTTTAATGAATTTCAAGGTAATTCAAGTTTATGCAGATGGAGATCCATTAACAGTTGTTAATAATCTTTCAACTTTTGTTTTTAGTTTAATTAGAGCTATTGGAATGATCATTTTAGGTTTTGGAATTGTACAGTTAGGATTGAGTTTAAAAAGTCATGATCCATCACAAAGAGCAAATGGATTTTTAACTGTAGCAGGAGGCATCGTCATTACCTTCGCAAAAGAAATTTTAAATACGATTACAGGATAGGAATTTTAAATGGGCAAGGCAGGTGATAGATATTGGGTAGTATTATTGATAACTTAACAAATGCAATCAATACATGGAATGAGAAACTCGCAGAAATATGGTTGTTACTAACACAGACACCTCAAAACTTTAAAGGCGGAAATATTTGGAATGTGATTGTGAAGATACATGGAGGTTTGCAAGCCATTGGACTTGCTCTTCTTGTTCTTTTCTTTGCAGTAGGAATGGTAAAGACATGCAGTAATCTAAACGAAATAAAGCGACCCGAGCAGGCAATTCGTTTGTTTTTAAGGTTTGCAATTGCAAGAGGTTTGGTTGTTTATGGAATGGAATTGATGACAAAATTATTTGAAATCGTGCAAGGTATAACTTCTCAAATTATGACAACAGTAGGTGTTGGAACAGCAACATCTACTACTATTCCTCAAGAAATCATAGATGCAGTAGAGGATTGTGGTTTTTTGGAAAGCATACCTGTTTGGGCGGTAACACTTTTAGGTGGTATTTTCATTACGATTTTGTCCTTTGTTCTCATACTTACTGTTTATGGTCGCTTCTTTAAATTGTATATGTATACGGCCATTTCTCCTGTACCACTTTCTACTGCTGCAGGAGAAAGTACACAGTCAGTAGCGATAACGTTTATTAAGTCTTATGTGGGTGTATGTCTAGAAGGAGCAATTATAGTTCTAGCCTGTATTATTTTTTCACAATTTGCGGGGTCACCACCAGTTGTAGACAGTGAAGTGAGTGCAATTTCTATGTTGTGGAGTTATATTGGAGAACTTATTTTCAATATGCTGATTTTAGTTGGTACGGTAAAAATGTCAGATCGAATAGTTAAAGAAATGATGGGATTGTAATACTTTCATCTAAAATATTGAATATATAGTATTATAAGGGTATAATATTACTAGAATATTACTATATTGGAGGTGCTTATTATGAATATTCGTCCATCTGCAGCAATTAGACAAAATTATAATGAAATTGCAGACCTTTGTAGGACAAGTCAAGAACCTGTATATCTCACAAGAAACGGTGAAGGTGATTTAGTTGTTATGGATATGGAGACATTTAGTCGTAGGGAAAAAATGTTAGATTTACGTGAACAACTTCTTTCTGTAGAAGAAGATAGAATGGCAGGAAATAAAGGGTATACAATTGATGAATTAGATAAATACCTTGATGATATTATTTCAGGAGTATAGAAAATGGAATATGAGAAATATAAAGTAATTATTTCAGAAAAGGCAAAAAATATGCTTGCATCAAATATTGCTTTTATTGCTAAGGCAAGTGCTGATGCAGCAACAAAACAAAAAAAAGCGGTTATTGATGGTATACGATCATTAGAGCAAATGCCCAAACGCTATCCTTTTTTTAACGAAGAATATATACCACCAAACAAATATAGAAAAATGTTTATAAAAAAATGGTATTTGATTTTATATCAAATTCAAGAAGATGTTGTATACGTTGATTATATACTTGATTATAGAAAAGATTATCAATGGTTAGATAAGTAAAGAGTTAATGGCAAGAGAAATTTCCTCTTGCTTTTTATTTGTGAAAAAAGAGGAAGGAGTAATATGGAAGTAAAAATTAATAAAGAGATAAGAGAATATACAGAAGGCATTTTTTTAGGATTATCCCTAAGACAATGCTTTTTTTCTTTTTTAGCGTGTGTAATGGCAGTTATATTTTATTTTTTATTCATTGATCATTTAGGAATGGAGATAACAAGTTGGTTGTGTATGATTTCAGCTGCACCATTTGCAGCACTTGGATTCATTAGATTTCAAGGAATGAATGCTGAACAGATTGTTATATGTGCGATACGCTCACTATTGATTAAACAACATAATTTGATATTTAAACCACAAAATTTATATTACGAATATTTAAAAGAATTTTTAGAAATTAAAAGAAAGGAGTCTATTGATCCAAATGATAAAAAGCTACGAAAGATTGAAAAAACAAAACAAAGAAAAAATAAGTGTTCCCAAAAGCGCACAGGATCTAATTGATATTGATACTCTCTATAAAGATGGTATTTTTTGTTCTAAGAACAAATATTCTAAAACATATAGATTTAAGGATATTAATTATTCAATTGCTTCAAAGGATGAAAAGGTTGGATTGTTTTTAAATTATAGTGAATTGCTTAATTCATTAGACAGTTCAACAATGACAAAGATTACAATCAATAATAGAAAAATTAATATAAAAGAATTTAAAGAAAAGATTTTAATTCCATTAAGAAATGATCATCTTGATAAATATCGAAAAGAATACAATGATATGTTATTAGAGAAAGTATCTGGAGCAGATGGAATTATTCAAGAAAAGTATATAACAATAACTGCCTTTAAAAAGAATGTAGAAGAAGCAAGAAATTTCTTTTCAAGGGTAACTGTAGAATTATCATCTCATTTTTCTAAATTGGGTTCTCAATTAGAAGAACTTGATGCTATTGAAAGATTAAAAATTCTTCATGATTTTTATAGAAACGGACATGAAGAACAGTTTTCATTTGATATGGATGCTTCAATGAGAAAGGGACATCATTTTAAAGATGCTATCTGTCCACAAATGCCAAAATTTCATGATAAATATTTTCAATTAGGAGATAAGTATGGAAGAGTTATGTATTTAAGTGAGTATGCAAGATATGTAAAGGATAGTTTTATATCAGAACTTTGTTCATTAAATAAAAATCTTATGTATTCAATGGATATTATTACAGTTCCAACAGACGAGGCAGTAAAAGAGGTCGAAAGGAAATGGCTTGGTGTTGAAACTAATATTACAAATTGGCAAAGAAGACAGAACGCAAATAACAATTTCAGTGCTGTAATTCCTTATGATATGGAACTTCAAAGAAAAGAGAGCAAAGAATTTTTAGATGATTTAACAGTAAGGGATCAACGTATGATGTTGGGCTGTATGACAATTGTTCATTTAGCTGATAGTCTAGAAGAACTTGATAACGATACAGAAGCACTTATGGCGATTGCAAGAAAGTATATGTGTGAATTGGATATATTGTTTTTTGCAAGTAGACAGTTAGATGGTCTATCAAGTGTTTTACCAATTGGAACGAATAAACTAAATATTGTAAGAACATTGCTTACAGAAAGTATGGCTGTCTTTATCCCTTTTAGAGCACAGGAAGTTGTTGATGATGGTGGCATTTGGTTTGGACAAAATGCTATTACAAATAATTTAATTATGTGCAATAAAGAAAAATTGATGAATCCTAATGCCTTTCAGTTAGGAGTACCCGGCTCTGGAAAATCCTTTTTGACAAAGGAACAAATCGTATTTTTAGCTCTTGCAACTCAAGATGATATTATTATCTGTGATCCAGAAGCAGAGTATTCACTTTTAGTTAAAGAGTTAGGAGGAGAAGTTATAACGATTGCAGCAGGAAGTGAAAATCATATTAATGCTATGGATATGCTAGAAGGCTATGGTGACAGTGGTAATCCAGTTGGAGATAAGTCACAATTTATCATGTCGTTATTTGAACAGTTGGATAGAGATGGAATTAAACCAGTAGACAGGTCGATTATTGATAGATGTGTAACTTTGGTATTTCAGGATTATTATCGAACAAGGAAAATGCCTACACTTGTTACGTTGAGAGAGAAACTGTTAGAACAACCTGAAATAGAAGCAAGAAGTTTAGCATTGAAACTTGAATTGTTTACGGATGGCTCATTAGATGCATTTGCACATCAAACAAATGTAAATACTTCAAGCAGAATTGTATCGTATGATATTTTTAAGCTTGGAAAACAATTAAAGACAATGGGGCTATTAGTAATCACAGATGCAATGATTAATCGTGTTAATGAAAATTGGCGAAAAGGTAAAAGGACACATATCATTCTTGATGAATTTCATGTGGTTTTTGAAAATGAAGAGAGTGCTTCTTTCTTTAACTCGGCATGGAGACAATTTAGAAAAAGAGATGGCTATCCTATTGGAATTACACAGAATGTTGAATATCTGTTAGATAGTGTTCAGGCAAGTACGATGCTTTCTAACAGTGAATTTGTTGTTATGTTAAATCAGTCATATCAAGATAGAGAAAAGCTTGCAAAATTACTGAATATTTCTGATGAACAGTTAAGTTATATAACTAATGCACAATCAGGATGTGGATTAATTAAATATGGTGGAAACATTGTACCCTTTATAAATAGATTTCCAAAAAATACATTGTTATATAAATTGATGTCAACAAAACCATCAGAAAAAAATAAATAATATTAAATATAAGCGAAATGATATAAATACATATCTTTTCGCTTTTCAAGAAGGGAGAAACATTTTGGATAAACAATTACCAACAATATACAATGATCCTTATATTAGTGAATATTTTAAGATACTTTATAAGGAACATAAAGAGAATAAAATAAATGAAACTAAAGAATTACTCGATTATATTTCAAATATAGAAAAGAAAATAGATTATATGACAAGTGAAGTCTTAGAATTAAAGAATACAATAGAACAATTACAAAATCCAACTATTCGAGAAACTATGAAAAGTATAACTGAAGATATAAAAAAGACAGTAGATAATGGAAAGAAACAATTAAGTGAAATAAAATTAAATGTTCTATCTTCAGTTAAAGAATGTGTGAATCAATTTAAACAACATGGTAAACAGGTAGTTATCAAAACGATTGAAATTTCACATTTTAAAGTGGCTCTTGGAAAATTCCATAGGTCACTTTTTAAATGTGTTAATAAAACACATCTACTTATAAATAAATGTGATGCTGTTACTAACGAATTAAGAAATACAAAGATGAATTTTAAAAATATCGGAGCAATTATTATGGGGAAGCCTCCAGTTAATAAAAGACCAGAAGTGAATAAAATGAATTTTATTCA
>ENA-OPAH01002253-OPAH01002253.1-human-gut-metagenome-genome-assembly--contig:-NODE-2253-length-11156-cov-3.525538_pt1 | contig 11156 bp, 11 predicted proteins | sample MGYA00241050_ERZ501416 | MGnify/ENA primary metagenome ERZ501416 (study PRJEB25962, sample SAMEA2042632) | human gut metagenome | biome: human gut; feature: human-associated habitat; material: faeces... | reverse complement strand
CAGCAGCGGGAGGCGTAGCCGGAGGGCAACTGCCTGTTCAACGGGTGGACGGAGGATTTTGAGGGCCTGTATCACACCCTGTTCATGGATGCCCAGGAGGAGGCGCCGCCTCCACAAGACGGAGCGGCCCCAGATCCCCGGGCCTGGCTCTTGGAGCTGCTCGGCAGCAAGTTTGGCGTACCAGAGGAAATGCTTGCGAAGGGCAACTGGGATCTTCCTCTTACCGGGGAGTTCTTCGGTTTTTCGGGAATGGATTTGTTCTACCTGCTTTTGGAGGTGGAGAAGCGAACGGGATGTTCGATTCCGGTAGAGGCGCTGTCTGATTATCAGTTTAATTCTATTTCAACAGTTTTGAAGACGTTGGAAACGATACCAGCTGATATACCAGCATCACAGGTGGGGGATCCGGTTTGATTTTTGCGTGGAACGCACGGGAATGCTTGCTGTATTTTCAACTGCCGTATTGAGGCTTGGCAAAATAAAGCATCCAAATCAAATATGGCTCTGGGGGTGGTTTCCCACCAAGTGGAGCGGTCCTGTATTCTGATGCATAAAGCACACGGATGGTAGCACAATATGGCTCCAGCTTTACGGAAGACATGTTACATTTTAAAACAAGGCATTTTTAGTAGGTTTTGATGATTGCGAGAGACACCATTTGTGTTTGGCGCAATGCTGACGGGAGGAGGTGAACATCATAATGAAGTTAAGGAAGGAGCACAACCCAGTAGCGCATCATTCTGTTGCGGCCTATGCCTCTTGTTTCTGCAAGTACTCTTCTTGTGCGTGCGGATGTTATGACCTGTGTACTTGTGCTGGTACCGGTCTTTATACGGGCACAAGTAACGCCAATGGCGGCAACAATTCGCAGAAAAACTACACGAACGTTCGTTTTGAGACAAGTTCCAGTGCGTCGATTCAGCTAGATTGATTTTAAAGTGCCCACGTAAACATGCCTGACGTAGTAGATTCGTGTGTTTTCGGTGGCGCTTGGGGCCTCCTCAAGCGCCACTGTTTGAATAACGGGGTCACGCTCCAAACGCGTGCATGTAAAAGGGAGGAAAATTATGCGAAAAAACGTTTGCCTGAAGGCCACATGGCGGCAGCCCTGGCGCACCATGTTGCTGCTTCTCTTTTGTGCGGGGCTTACCTTTGCCTTTCTGTCGCAGGTGCTGCAATATTGGGTGATTCAGGATGCAGTGGCGGACAGCGCAGGATATTATCACGCGGTTGGCGCGCTCCGGACAGAGAATACAGAGGCGGAGGACGCGTTTCCTTCTCTGTCGGTTTTGGAGAAAAGCGAATATGTAGATTATGTCAATACGTATGTCAGCAGATATGGGACTATGCAGGATGTATTTAACACGGACCTAAATGGCGATTTGAATAATCATATCCTGTACCTGCAGGGGATATTTCGGGAAATTACGAAGGAAACAGAGAAACCTCTCTGTATGTACGCGCAAAAATACGTACCCAGAGAGGTTGCTTATCTGACGTTTGACATTACCAACCTGTTCTCCGGTCACCCGGAAATGGCTTCTTTAGGGGAGATGCGTTTTCGCATGGATGTCACCCAAAATCGTGATTTTATGAACCGCTTGCAGGAGGAACTGCAGCCTGGAGAATCGTACCTGTTCTGTGCCCAGTGGAAAAAATACTATTACCCGCAGATTACCCAGCCTTGTAATACGTTGCTTCCTTTGGGTACGGTCCAGGGTCCCAGATTGGACCAGGCGGCCTATTACGCAGGTGATGATAACCAATACTCCCTTCCAGTGGCAGAGGGAGATTTGTGGGACTATTTTTATCCTGTCCCCCAGGGGTTTGTGGTAGACTTTACCGATCCGGAGTTGGCAGATGTGGCTCTGGCGCTGGAGTACCTCAATGCCAACGAGCATGGTGTGTCGGTAATTCCAGTGAAGGATATGGCTACGATTCCGCATTTTGCTGAGAACTATTTTCTCAGTGAGGGGAGACTCTTAACCCTGGAAGATGACGCAGCGCGGAACAAAGTTTGTGTGGTCCATCAGGGCTTGGCAGACCGGCGGAACCTGAAGGTTGGGGATACCTTGACCATTACGATAAAAGATTTGGAGATGTATCACTGGGGGCAGACTTATCCGGATTGGGAGCCGAACCTTGCGGGGGCCCCTGAGGTGACCGAATCGTATACCATTGTGGGGACGGTATATAGCTTGCAAAAAAATACAGATTCTATGCAGTATTCGGAAATCTATATTCCGAATTGTTTCTATCCAGCTCACTTCCGGCAGACCGTATGGGCTGGAAGCTGTGGTTTTGTGCTCCGGAATCCCGCCGACAAAGCCGCTTTTTTGGAAGAATCTGGGACACAGCTGCAGGAGCTGGGCTTCCGGGCAGAATTTGTGGATGACGGATGGGACGCGTTTTATGATTCCTCCCAGGCGGTTCTGCAAACCACGCGCAATAGTGCTCTGCTGCTGGGCCTGCTGCTGGTGTTAGGCTTTTGGCTTGTTGCGTTCCTGTATCAGAGAGCCAGACGGCGGGAAGTGGCCATTCTCAGGAGCTTGGGTACGCCCAAGGGTTCCGCCCTGGGCCAGGCGCTGCTCCCTATGGGCCTTTTGGGTTTTGCTGGTGTCATGGCTGGTTTTGTGGCGGCTTATTACTATGGCTTAGAAAAGGCCCGAGAGGCTGTGGCATCGCTCCAGACGGCCCAGTCCTTGGCGGTGCGTGTTCCGCTGACCAAATTGATTGGATTAGGGGCTGCAGTGTGGTGTTTCCTGCTTCTTTTCGAGGCGATCTTTTTAACGATTCCCAGTTTCTGCTCCATTCTACCACTATTGCAAGGAGGTAAAACCCATGGAAAGAAAAGCAAAGCGTAATTGTGCGCTATCGGTTCGGTGCCGGTATGTTGCCCGGCAAATCCACCGGTCCCCGGGTAGGGGCTTGCTGGCTCTGCTGGTTGCTGCAGTGCTGCTGTTTGGCTTATGCTATCTGCAAGAGAGCATCCTATCCAACCAGCAGGAAATGGAGCGGCTCTACTGCACCATAGAAGTTGGTGGGCGGATTCTCCCTAAGGATACTGCCTCCGACGCATATAATTATGGATTTCTTTCGCACGATGTTCCGGAGCAGCTGCAGGAGACTGGCTTTATTACAGACATGGTGTTGGAGTCCGCAATCAATGGCGTTGTATATGGCAAAGATAAAAACGGAACCCTTACGGGAAAGGAGGCGGCTACACAGATACGCGGTGTAAGCGACCTGGATCGGTATGCCCCTGTGGTGGACGGCACCATAATGGTCCATTTTCTACCGAATTGGGGCACAGAAAACTTTAGCCAGATGAATAATGTGTCGACAGACAACGCCAGCATATATTGGGTTGCTTGCCCGGTTTTACTGAGCACAACTCTATGTGAAATGTTAGAGGTTCAACCAGGAGACCTTGTGAATTTGGACTTCTTGACGGCGGGAGGTCTCTGCTATATCTGCGGATCTTTCACAAATAATTCCACAGAGACAGCGAACGTGCTCATCTCCCAGGAGATGCTGGATAGTATACACGAATTGCACGAGGCGGAGCCAACGTATTTATACACAAGATGTGACTTTACCCTTGACCCGGCACAAAATTTCCGGATTAACGAATTCCGGGAAGTAGCGGAGAAGCTGCTAGCCGAAGACCAGAAGAACCGGGAAAATCAGGGAATACCGGGGGATGAGACACTGTTCGTCCTCCAAGACAGCGAACTAACCCAGGCTATTCAGCCTCTGGAAAAGAATCTCTCCCTAATGCGCCTGCTGTTCCCCATCACCCAGGCGGTGGCTGCCCTCGTTTCTGCGGCCCTGGCTATGCTTCTGCTGGCTCAGCGGGCGAAGGATACGGCCATTTTGCGGGTGCTGGGCATTTCCCGCAGCCAGACCCGGTGGATGCTGGGGGTGGAGCCGGTGCTGGCGGCCCTGCTGGGTGCGGGATTGGGAGTTTTGGTGGCTTTCCTGATTTTGGGGAGGCAGGCCCTGGGGACATCCTGCCTGATCAGCCTGGGGCTGTACCTGGCCGGGTGTTTCCTGGGTACCATTCTGGGCACAGTCCGTGCCGTGAACCGCAAGCCCCTGGAGCTACTCCAGGTGAAAGAATGAGAAGGAGGACGCATGATGTCTGAATTAACCTTGCAACAGGTAAGCTATCGTTATCCAGGCGGCAGCCGCTACGCCCTGGACGGAATCAGCGGGACCTTTTCCGCCGGGAAGCTGTACGCCGTCATCGGCCCCTCTGGCAGCGGCAAGAGCACGCTCCTGAGCCTGATGGCGGGGCTGGACCGGCCTACAGAGGGCTCCCTGCAGCTCAACGGGAGCGACTACCGGTCGCTGAACCTGGACCGCTGCCGGAGGCAGGAGATTGCCATGATTTTCCAGGCCTTTCAGCTGTTCCCACTGCTGACAGTTCTGGAAAACGTGTGCTTCCCCATGGAGGCCAATGGGGTCAAGCAAAAGGAGGCCAAGGCAAAGGCGAAAGAACTACTTACATCTGTGGGCATTTCGGAGGAGCAGTATCAGCGGTACCCCGCGAACCTTTCCGGCGGGGTACCGCTGATACTGCTCCTCCGGCGGGGAGCAGCAGCGGGTGGCCATTGCCCGCGCCCTATCCTCCGGTGCAGGGATCATTCTGGCCGACGAGCCCACGGGCAACCTGGACACGGCCAACGGCAACCAGGTGATGGAGATCCTCCTGCGCCTGGCTCACGAGGAAGGGCGCTGCGTGATCGTAGTCACCCACGACATGGACATCGCCGCCCAGGCAGACGAGGTCTGGCGTATGAAGGACGGGGCCCTGGCTCTGGAGGCGTGACTGGGATTGGGGCCAAAACTCCATACCCGTGATAAATAATTTGCAAATTCAGTCAAATTCTGCTATCCTATAAGAAACAAAGGGGGGGCTTTTTGACCATACGACGGCCCCTGCAGTACGAACCGGATGGGGGGAGAAGCAACATGAAAACACGCCGGATAGAAGATGCCAGAGCCTTTTTGTCCGCCGTTTCCTTCTGCTTCTCCCTCTCCTGGAGAACTTCTCCCTTTTATACGGCGCTTCGCCTCCTGTCGAACCTTCTCCCTTCCGTCATTGGAATTGTGACCGCGTGGCTGGGGAAATGTCTGCTGGACATGCTCTCCGGCGCGCAGCTGGGGGGGCAGCGGGAGGTTTTGCTTTTGGCTGCCGCCATGTTGGCTCTTGCGCTGCTGCGCGGGGGTGTGCAAAAGGCCGGAGTGTACGCCCAATCCATGCATGAGGATATGATCCAGGGAGAGCTGGCGGCCTATTTGATGGAAAAGGCCATTGGTATGGATCTGGAATACTTTGATGATCCGGATTACTATGACAAGCTGACGGCCTGCACCCGGGATGCTTATGCCATTGAGAATTTGCTGTGGAATACCTTATCCGCTGTGAGCGCCGGGATTTCTGCGTTCCTTGCATGTGTGGTAGTCTGCCGGGCCAATCTGCTCTATGGCGTTTTGATGATTGTGGCAGCCATTCCCTCCTCCATAGCTGGGGCCAGGTATATGAAGCTGCTCTATCACCTCAGCTTGGAGCAAATCAACGGCGAACGGCAAAAGGGCTATTTGCAGGCCATTGCCACCAGCCGCAGCTATGCTCAGAGCATTCGCTTCTTCCACGCAGGCGCCCGCTTGAAGGAGAAGTACCAGCGCCTCTGGAAAACCATGTTTGAAGCGCGGCGGGACATGAACCGGCGCAGGAGCATTCTGACCAGTCTTTTGGAATTCCTGCCGGAGGCCGTAGCTGCCTGGGTGGGGGTGGACATTTCCATGCAAATCTTGGCAGGCAGCGCCACGGTGGGCGACTACTCCCTGTATACCGGATTGGCTGCCCAGCTTTGGTCCAGCGTCTCCCTTTTGCTCAGCGCCGTCATGCAGATTTATGACAATCAGCTGAAGATTACAAATTTGAAATCGGTAAGGGTGTTAAATTAAAAGAAGGAACAGACGTTACTATTGTAGCAACAGGTCTTATGGTAGCAGCATCTTTAGAAGCAGCTAAGAATCTTGAAGCAGACGGAATTAATGCAGAAGTAATTAACATTCACACAATTAAGCCTTTAGATGAAGACATTATTGTTGAATCAGCTAAGAAAACAGGCAAGGTTATTACAGTTGAAGAACATTCAATTATTGGTGGTTTAGGTAGTGCAGTATGTGATTGCTTAAGTGCTAAATATCCTGTTAGCGTTTCAAAGATTGGTGTTGAAGATGTGTATGGACATTCAGGTCCTGCAGTGGAATTATTAAAAGAATTTGGTCTTGACGCAGAAGGAATTTACAATAAAATTAAAAAAATCATGGCATAGTTTTAAATTCTTAAAAGATAACATATTTTAAAAACAAGTGAGTTTTGGGCAGAAAATTCACCAAATTGATTAATAACTGAAATGGGAAATTAGCGTAGGGTTAATTTTTAAAAGTTTAAAATTAATAATTTTAATAACCGATTTTAAATTATTAATGAGAAAACTAATTATTTAAGTTATGTCAAAATCACAGTTGCTTTTTTAAAAAATGATGTTATACTAGCCATTGTTAAACGAAATGCAAGGGAGCAGACGTAAAAAGTCTTGCTCTCTTTTTCTTTTGTTTTAGGTTAAAAAGTTAAGTAGGAGCTAACGGATTAGCCAAAGGATTTAAGAAATTAAATCAGACAAAAGATAAGTTTTTCAATGAAGAAAGCAATCCCCTTTTAAGTAAATAAAGTTAAGTTCATAGAATTATGACAACAAAGTTGGAGTGATTTATGAAGGGACAATATTTACAATGCTTTCTTAAGTAAAATAATAGGACAATGGAAAAGAATGGAGGAAGGAACTATGAACGCACAGGAAATTTTACAGGAAGCTACAAACAGTAGCTTCGCAATTTGGTTCTTAATTGGTGCCGGTTTAGTATTCTTTATGCAGGCTGGTTTCGCAATGGTTGAAACAGGATTTACAAGAGCAAAGAATGCAGGCAACATTATTATGAAGAACCTGATGGACTTTTGTATTGGTACATTAATGTACATCATTTTAGGTTTTGGTTTGATGATGTCAGAAGATTATGTAATGGGAATTATAGGTGTTCCAAATCTTGATATCTTCACAAACTATAACAGTTTTAACTGGTCACAGTTCGTATTTCAGTTAGTATTTTGTGCCACAGCTGCAACAATCGTTTCAGGAGCTATGGCAGAAAGAACAAAGTTCAGTGCTTACTGTATTTACTCAGGAGCAATAAGCTTGATTGTATATCCAATTGAAGCCGGCTGGGTATGGAACTTAGGAGGCAACGGTTGGTTACAGCAGTTACATTTCGTTGATTTCGCAGGTTCGGCAGTAATCCACTCAGTTGGTGGTATGGCAGCTTTAGTTGGAGCAATAATTGTTGGACCACGAATTGGTAAGTATACAAAGAGATCTAATGGCTCAATAAGATCAAATGCCATTGCAGGTCACTCAATAACACTTGGAGCACTTGGTTGTTTCATACTTTGGTTTGGATGGTATGGATTCAACGGTGCAGCAGCTACTAACGTAGATAGCTTAGCATCAATCTTTATGAATACAACAATCGCTCCTGCAACAGCCACAGTAGTTTGTATGTTATTTACTTGGATTAAAGATGGAAAACCTGATGTTGGTATGTGTTTGAACGCTTCACTTGCAGGTTTGGTAGGTATCACAGCAGGTTGTGCTTCAGTTGATACAATTGGTGCATTAATAATTGGTGCTGTATCAGGTATCTTGGTTGATGTAGTGGTTGAAGTACTTGATAAGAAGTTCCACATTGATGATCCTGTTGGTGCTGTTGGTGTTCACTGGGCAAACGGTGTTTGGGGAACAATCGCTGTTGGTTTATTTGCAACAGGCAGAGGCGATACAGTACAGGCTTTCGCAGATGGTTCAACATACGCAGGTTTGTTCTACGGTGGTGGAGCAAAACTTTTAGGAATCCAGATTTTAGGTATTGTTGCAATTGATGTTTATGCAGCAGTAATGATGACAATAGTGTTCCAGTTAATTAAGCATACAATAGGACTTAGAACAACAGCAGAAGAAGAAATTATTGGTATGGATATTTCAGAACATGGTCTTGCATCAGCATATGCAGACTTCCTTCCGGCAGCACCATCATATGCAGGTGAGAGCGAAGGCTCAGTTGATTTATCAGATGTGAAACCAGTAGCACTTACACTTGGAGAAAGAGCAGAAGGCAGATATACGAAAGTATCTATTATCTGTCCTGAAGAACGATTTGGAGTTCTTCGAGATACAATGAACGCCATCGGAGTAATGGGTATGACAGTTTCTCAGGTAATGGGATGCGGTGCTGAAAAAGGAAAGACAGGTAGATACAGAGGTGTATCAACAACAATGAACCTTTACAGAAAGGTACAGGTTGACATCGTGGTATCAACAGTTGATCCGGGACTTGTAGTAGCTGCTGCAAGAAAAGCACTTAATACAGAACACTATGGCGATGGTAAGATTTTCGTAACAAATGTAGAAGATGTTATGAGAGTTCGTACAGGAGAAGTTGGTGTAGAAGCATTAGCTTACAAGAATGAAAGAAAATAACAGATAATTGATAACAGCTATGAATGTAGTTGGAAATACAGATAGAATTTGAGTTTACAGAACTATTAGATAACAACGATATTTTGGAACTCTGTTCTTAAATATATATTTTACTTAATCTCATTAAAAGGGCCGGTGGGAAACCACCGGCTCCTTTTAGAATTTACCCCAATGGTGCTTCCCCGAAATCATCCAGTGTAATATTTAAATCGATGATTTTTTGATTATTTTCAAGACCGAATATAATAATGCTGTCTCTTTTGATTTTCGGATAAAGTATGCCATTGTTTGAAAGGTGAAGCAGGCGGTTGGCTTCATCCAAAGTCAGCTGCATTGCAAGTGCAAGGGCAATAACTTTGTCGCGGGATGGTGTTTTTGAACCATCAAAGATTTGGTAGCCGTAGTTTTTTTGGATGTTTGAATCAGTGATTACCTGAGCTTTTGTCAGACCTTTTTCATCTAAAAGTTGAGTTAGATATTCATGAAAACTTATGTTACTAATATTTGAATCATTGTCAGTTAAATAAGAATTTATGTCATTAGAGTTTTGTAAAATTTTAAGAAGCTGGTCTGTAGTTTTTTGTGATTTGTCATTATTAAAATTTGAAAAATTATTTGAATTCATTATAAATATCCTTTCCCCATATTAAAAAATGTGTCGAATAATGATATTATATACGTAATACTGTTAAATTAACAGACTTTTATATAAGGGAATATTATAGAAAATGGACTTTAAGGAAAATTATTATTTTGAAAAATACGAACAACTGGCAGTTTTGGCGGACACGCAAAAGTGCAAGACTATTTTGTCAAGAAATACAGATACTAATGAAATAGTGGTGTTTAAGGTAATGGACAAACACGGTTTGGATGTGTACGACAGGCTGAAAGATTTGGATAATAGCAACATTGTTGATGTAATGGATTGTTTTTTACATGAAGACAAATGTGTGGCTGTTGAAGAGTTTGTTAATGGAAAAAGATTATGTGATGTTTTGCAGAAAAATATTCCAGTAGAAGTAATTGTTGATTACGTAAGGCAGATTTGCAACGGCTTAAAAGAAGTCCACAACAAAAATATTGTACACAGAGATTTGCAACCGAAAAATATAATTGTGGACAGACACAATCATATTACAATCATTGATTTTGATATTGCAAGAATTAGAAAAGAAGAAGCCGATAGTGACACAGAATTTCTTGGAACGGCGGGCTATGCATCACCTGAGCAGTTTGGTTTTGCCCAGACAGACAAGCGAAGCGACATTTATTCCTTGGGCGTGCTTATTGGCGATATGGTCAAGCCTTATGCGAAAACTGTTAGGGAGGCCTCGGAGGAAGAAATTGTGTACACCGGTACAAGTCTTACATTAGAAGAGCACAAGATAGTTGAAAGACTTGTGAAAATGAGCAGGAAATGTACTGAGATAGCTCCCGAAAAAAGATATAAGTCAATTGAAGAAATTGAAAAAAAATTGAAATATATTAAACACTACAATCAGGATATTTTAGAACCGGATGAATTAGAAGAATTAAGCTTTAGGGGGATAATCAGAACCGTTCCGGGATTTAGAAAAAATAATATTTTGCACAAGATAATTGCAATAATAATGTATGTATCTGTTTTTGCAACATACATTGAAATAGGAACAAGCGTAATAAATGTCAAAAAAGGCTATAAATGGCTATGTGTTATTTTAAGCGAAATGTGTTGGATTATTCCATATATATATTTGACAAACATAGGGGATGTTGTTTATAGAATAAGAAAAAGAAAATTTAAGTACAAATTTTTTGAATATTTAAACAGAATAGGGATAGCATTGGTAATATGGTTGGCTATTTTAATAATTTTGTCAATTATAACTTTAAAATAAAAGTATGCCGCCAGCATAACAAAACAAAAGTGGAAAAGTGTAGAATAATGTAAGAAGAAGGAGGTATTATATTATGAAGACTTGGAAACTGGTATCAGGAATACTGTCAATAATTATGTTTGTATTTGTAACATTTCAGTCATGTGCAGCAGGCATAAGCAACAGTATAGAGGACAATGGAGAAGTTGGCGGAAGCGCAGGAATCATTGTTGCAATTATGTTATTGGCAGGTGGAATTGTATCAATAGCCACACGTAATTCAAAAGGCAAAGGCGGAAATATCGCCGTAATCGTATTATTTGGATTGGGCGCAATCATGGGATTCACAATGGCTGGAAGCTACACAGACCTTATAATCTGGGCAGCTTGGTGTGCAATCTGTGCAGTATTAGCACTTATCTCAATGATAAAAAAGCCAAAACAGATAGAAGAAAACTAATAAAAACTGCTATTTTAAAACAAATCCGAGGACAACGGATTAAATTAAAAGAACTTATACCAATGTAAAAAGGGGAATACCTCTCGTTATATGGATAAGTTCTTTTTTATTGTTCATTTTATGTAGCGTGGAGAATTTTTTTGTTGGCAAACAATAGGCAACTTTTTGAAATTTTGCGAGCATACAAGCGGGCATTCGTATTCCGCTACGCTTCATACTCATATCGCG
>ENA-OPAH01002245-OPAH01002245.1-human-gut-metagenome-genome-assembly--contig:-NODE-2245-length-11189-cov-2.625472_pt1 | contig 11189 bp, 5 predicted proteins | sample MGYA00241050_ERZ501416 | MGnify/ENA primary metagenome ERZ501416 (study PRJEB25962, sample SAMEA2042632) | human gut metagenome | biome: human gut; feature: human-associated habitat; material: faeces... | reverse complement strand
TTTATTGGCGGTGTCCCCGTTGCGGGCCACCCGGTCACACCCAACAAAGCAGGCGTTGATCTTCCCCTCCTTCATCACAAGGCTGGCCATGTTGTCACAGATGAGGGTGCAGTCGATGCCGGCCTGCTGAAGCTCATAGGCTGTCAGACGGGCGCCTTGCAGGAGGGGGCGGGTTTCATCACACCAGGCGTGAAGGGGGATGCCCCGCTCCTTGGCCAGAAACAAGGGGCCCAAGCCGGTGCCGTACCGGGAGGTGGCCAGGGGGCCGGCGTTGCAGTGGGTGAGGATGCCGTCTCCTGCCTTGACCAGGGACAGGCCGTATTCCGAGATGGCGGTGCACATGGCGATGTCCTCCTGGTGAATGGCCCGGGCCGCCTGGCCCATGGCCGCCTGGATGGAGGGGACGTCGGCGCAGGGCATGGACTCGGCCACCGCCAGCACCCGGTCCAGCATGTGGCGCAGATTGACCGCTGTGGGGCGGGAGCTGTTGAGGTAATCTCGGTTCCGGCGGCAGGCCTCCAAAAAGGGACCATATTGGGTTTCCTGACTTTGCAGCGCCAAAACGTACAGGGCATACCCGGCGAAGATGCCGATGGCGGGGGCGCCGCGGACCCGCAGGGAGGCGATGGCTTCGTAGAGATCTTCCGCCTGGGAGAGTTCCAAATAAACCGTCTCGTTGGGGAGCCGGCTTTGATCCAGAATACGCACCGCCCGCCCGCTGTCGGAGAGGCGGACGTTTTCCGCGTGGGTGATTCGTTTCAGTTCCATGGTTGCTTCACTTCCTTTGCAGATGTCTTATTGTAACAAGAACCGCGCGGAAAAGCAACGGAGGGGGGCGGGACAATCCCTGGCCGGGCAGAAAAAAAGGGCCAAATGCTGTCAGGACAGGGAAAATGGTGCTTGTGCAAAACGACGAAGCACAAAATGACAAAGGGAGCGGGAAAAACTTGAAAAAGAAACGGAGGAAACGGACGAAAACTCCTTGCGGAGGGAAATAAAACCTGAAATTTCAGGGAAAAAAGAAAAAAAGAAAGAAGGACGCGGTGGACGATGCATAAAATCCTGCGTGGGAAATTGTATTTTCGCCAGAAACTGTTGGGAATAATTTGTGCAAAAGGTGCATTTCATTTTTGAGAAATTGGTGCTATTATAGTCACAAGTTACAGGGGATTCGTTGAAAGACGGATTTCCTGGCACGTGATTCAAAACAGACGGAATGAGTAGCCGGCTGTTGTGAATACTGGGCTTGGTTCACAGGCCTGGAAATCCCTATATTTACATTTATTTTTGAATGGGAGGAATTTCTTATGAGACTGAAAGACACTGGTCTGACCGCCGCTGAGCTGAAAGCTCAGGTCAAAAAGTACATGATCGAAACCTACGAGCGTATGGATTTCGTGGCAGATTATGCTGAAGGCATCTATATGTATGATGAGAACGGCGAAGCTTACCTGGACTTCTATGCAGGCATCGCTGTTAACTGCCTGGGCAACTGCAACCCCAAGGTGGTGAAGGCCGTTCAGGAGCAGTCCGCTCTGATTATGCAGACCTTCAACTATCCCTACACCATTCCTCAGGCTGTCCTGTCCAAGGAGATCTGCGAGACCATCGGCATGGACAAGGTTATGTACCAGAACTCCGGCGCTGAGGCCAACGAAGCTATGATCAAGATTGCCCGTAAGTGGGGCATTGAGAACATCGGTCCCGACGCTTGGCACATCATCACCGCAAAGCAGTCCTTCCACGGCCGTACCTTCGGCGCCATGACCGCTACCGGTCAGCCCGAGTCCGCCATCCAGAAGGGCTTCGGCGACCTGACCCCCGGCTTTACTTATGCTGAGTTCAACAACCTGGACGCCTTCAAGGCTGCCTATGTTGAGGGCAAGACCTGCGCCATCATGTTCGAGCCTGTTCAGGGCGAGGGCGGCGTGTTCCCCGCAACTGACGAGTTCATCCAGGGCATCCGTAAGTTCTGCGACGAGAAGGGCATCCTGATGCTGCTGGACGAGGTCCAGGCTGGTTGGGGCCGTTGCGGCGACTTCATGTGCTACATGACCTATGGCATTAAGCCCGACGTTGTCTCCATGGCTAAGGCTATGGGCGGCGGTATGCCCATCGGCGGCATCGCCTGCACCGACCGTGTCGCTACTGCTTTCGGCCCCGGCACCCACGGTTCCACCTATGCTGGCCACCCCGTCAGCTGCGCCGCTTCCCTGGCTGTTCTGCGTGAGCTGAAGGCTGGCAAGTGGCCCGAGAACGCCAAGAAGGTCGGCGATTACTTCGCTGCTGAGCTGGCTAAGATGCCTCACGTTGTGACCGTCCGTCACCGCGGCCTGTTCGTTGGTGTTGTTCTGGAAGACGGCATCAACGCTGTGGAAGTGAAGCGTCACTGCATCAAGAACCACTTCCTGGTCACTGCCATTGGCGCCAACATCATCCGTATGGTGCCTCCGCTGACCATCCGTGAAGTTGACTGCGACGAGGCTGTTGTGAGACTGTCCAAGTCCATCAATGAGGTTGCTGAGGGCAAGTAATTGACCCTTGTGAACCACTGATGAATCAGTAAAGATCGTCCCCCATCACACTGTGGTGGGGGACGTTTTTTGTTTTAACCGCAACCGGATAGAGAAATTTTATTTGACAGTCGTGTTTTGAGGTCTTTATGTTAAAATTTCTTGCCCAGGGAAAAGAGAAAATGAATAGAAAGAATTCCCCTCGCTCACCTGAGCGAGGGGAATTTTAGGTGTATTTAAGGGATTATTCCTCTTCATCCAAAATGAAGGAAACCAACAGATCTTCCGTGTTGACCCGGTCGCCAGGGGCCACATAAAGCTTATCGACCTTGCCGTTGACCTTGGAGACGAAGGTGGTTTCCATTTTCATGGCTTCCACGATCATCAGGGGCTGGTTGACCTTGACCTCGTCGCCCTCCTTCACCAGGACGGTTTCCACCGTGCCGGGAATGGTGGAGCCCAGGTGGCAGGGGTTGTTCTTGTCGGCCTTGAGTTTCCGGTCCTCCAGAACCTCCAGAGTCTTATCCAGCACCTTCAGCTCCCGGAGGATGCCGTTGACCTCGAAGGTCAGCACGCGATAGCCTTCCTTGTCGGGATCGGACATGCCGACGAACTTGATCAGAATATCGCGGCCTTCACTGGCCTTCAGGACGGTCTCCTCTCCCTTGCGCAGGCCATAGAAGTAGACATGGCTCTCCAGGGTGGTGACGTCGTTGTAGGCCTCGAAGTGGGTGCAGTAGTCCTCATAAACCTTGGGATACAGGGCGTAGCTGACCGCCTTCTGCTCCATTTCGAAGTCAGAGAAGCCCTTCATATCAAACTTCTCCCGGAGGTGATGCTTGATATCCTCAAAGTCCACATCAGGCAGCAGGGTACCGGGACGGACGGTGATGGGCTCGATGTCCTTCAGAACAATCTTCTGCAGTTCCTTGGGGAAGCCGCCCTCGGGCTGCCCCATCATCCCCTTGAAGAAGTCGATGACGGAGTCGGGGTAGGACAGGGAGGCGCCCTCGGTGAGGATGTTGTCCTTGGTCAGGCCGTTCTTCAGCATGAAGATGGCCAGGTCACCGACCACCTTGGAGGAGGGGGTCACCTTGATCAGGTTGCCCAGAAGGATGTTGGCCTGGCGATAGAGCTCCTTGATCTTCTCAAACTCATCCTTGGAGCCCATTTCGGTGACCTGGGCCAGCAGGTTGGAGTACTGTCCGCCGGGGATCTCATACTTATAAATCTGGGCGTTGGGGGAGACCATGCCGCTCTCGTTGGCCTTGTAGACCTTGCGGACATGCTCATAGTAGCGGCTCAGCTCATCCAAGCCCTCAAAGTCCAGACCGGTATCCCGCTCGGTGCCCTTCAGGGCTTCCACCACCACGTTGAGGGAGGGCTGGCTGGTGCAGGAGCTCATGGACTCGATGGCCAGGTCCACGATATCCACGCCAGCCTCGGCAGCCTTCAGCACGGTGGCGACGCCAGCGCCGGTGGTGTCGTGGGTGTGCAGGTGAACGGGGATGTGGAGCTCGGACTTGAGGGTTTCCACCAGCTTCTGGGCCGCATAGGGCTTCAGCAGGCCGGCCATGTCCTTGATGGCCAGGATGTGGACGCCCATGGCCTCCAGCTCTTTGGCCTTTTCCACATAGTAGTCTAAGGTGTACTTGACCTCGTTGGGGCTCATGATGTCGCCGGTGTAGCACAGGGAGCCCTCGACGATTTTGCCGGTTTTCAGGGCCTCTTCCACAGGCATCTTCATGTTCTCGATCCAGTTCAGGCTGTCAAAGACACGGAAGACATCCACGCCCTTGATGGCGGAGATCCGAATGAATTCCTTCACCAAGTTGTCGGGATAGTTGCTGTATCCCACCGCGTTGGAGGCCCGCAGCAGCATCTGGATCAGAGTGTTGGGCATTCTCTCGCTGAGGATCTCCAGACGCTTCCAGGGAGACTCCTTCAGGAAACGATAGGCGGTGTCGTAAGTGGCGCCGCCCCAGGCTTCCACAGAGAAAGCGTTCTGGAAAATCACGTTGGAGGCCTTTGCCGCGCCCACAATATCCTTGGTCCGCATCCGGGTGGCGATCAGGGACTGCTGGGCGTCACGCATGGAGGTGTCGGTGACATACAGGCGCTTTTCACCCAAGATCTTCTGGGTAAAGCCCTTGGCGCCCAGCTTCTTGAACTCGTCCTTGGCACCGTAAACCAGGGCGGTCTCGTCGTACTTGGGCAGGACACGGTCCTCGAAGTAGGGCTTTTCTCCCTTGGAGACGTTGACAATTTTGTCCCCCAGGAAGTCCAGAATCTTGGAGACCCGGTCCGGGCTCTGGGACAGGGAGAAGAGCTCGGGTGTCTCCTCAATGAAGGTGGTATAGCACGCACCCGCCTGGAAGGTGGGGTTGTTGATGACGTTAATCAGGAAGGAGATATTGGTCTTGATGCCCTGAATCCGCATCTCCCGCAGGGCACGCAGGGACTTGACCGCAGCGCCCTTGAAGGTCCGGTCAAAGGAGCAGACCTTTACCAGCAGGGAGTCGTAATAGGGCAGAATCTCGGCGCCGGTGTAAACGTTGCCCCCGTCCAGACGAATGCCGTTGCCGGAGCCGGAGTGATAGACGCTCACCTTGCCGGTGTCGGGCATAAAGTTGTTGGAGGGGTCCTCGGAGGTGACACGGGTCTGGATCGCGTAGCCATGGCATTCGATGGCCTTCTGGGAGGTGATGTTGATCTCCGGGGAGTTCAGGGGATAACCCTCGGCAATCAGGATCTGGGAGCGGACAATATCCACGTCGGTCACCAGTTCAGTGACGGTGTGCTCCACCTGAATCCGGGGATTCATCTCAATGAAGTAGGGGTTGCCGTCCGAGTCCACCAGAAACTCGCAGGTGCCGGCGTTGCGGTAGCCCACCTGCTTGCACAGACGAATGGCGCTGTCAAAGATCTTCTGCCGGGAGGCCTCGGGAACGGAGAAGGCGGGCGCATACTCCACCACCTTCTGGTGCCGGCGCTGCACGGAGCAGTCACGGTCAAACAGGTGCACCACATTGCCGTAGTTGTCGGCCAGGACCTGGACCTCCACGTGCTTGGGGCCCTTCAGGTATTTCTCAATAAAGACCTGGTCGTCGCCAAAAGCCTTCTTGGATTCGTCAATGGCCTCCTTGAACTCCTTGGGCATATCCTCTTCCCGGGAGACGATCCGCATGCCCCGGCCGCCGCCGCCGTTGGAGGCTTTCAGCATCACGGGATAGCCGACCTTCTTGGCCACCTCCATGGCTTCCTCCACGGTCTTCATGGCGTGGTCCACGCCGGGGATGATGGGAACCTGGGAGGCAATGGCGATCTGCTTGGAGGAGATCTTGTCGCCCATGGCGTTCATGCTGTCCACGGTGGGGCCGATGAAGGTGATACCGTTCTTTTCACACTCTTCCACCAGAACTGGGTTTTCCGCCAGGAAGCCATACCCGGGGTGGATGGCGTCCACATTGTGGTCCTTGGCAATTTTCAAAATGGTGGGGATGTCCAGATAGGCGTCGATGGGGCCCTTCTCCGGGTTCAGGGGATAGGCCTCGTCCGCCAGGGTGCGGAACATGGCGTACTTGTCTTCCTTGGAGTAGACGGCTACCGAGGTGATGCCCAGCTCGTTGAGCGCCCGGAACACGCGGATGGCGATCTCTCCGCGGTTTGCCACCAGTACTCGCTTGAAGTTCTTGATACGTACTTCACTCATAAGCAAACTCCTTCTTAACGTCGTGTTGGGATAGAAATCAAGATATCCTTCGAGGCAGCTCCTCTGCCAGTGTTCACTTTGCAAGAACAAATGTGTTTCTATTCGTGTTTCATTATACACGAAAAGAAAAAACCTTGCAAGTACTCTGACGGTGAAGGAGCCTGAGGGGAAACCGTCAAAATGACCTGTGGCTTGGGCGGAAAACACTGGGCAGAGGGAGGGGAAGCGGGGATTCCGCTCTATTATCATAAATTTTAAGGGACTTTCCCTTGGGCTTTTATCATAATTTTCACAAGAAATCATTCGGCAGAATTTTCCAAAAAATGGGACCAAAAAAGAGCACCAAACATCGGGGAAAAACCGCGGGAAAAATCTGATAGATTGACGAAGAGGTTTTCCGGCTTCCCTTCCTTTACAAGGGGATACCGTAGGACTATAATAAACCTGATAATATGAGAAAAAACATTTTTGTGCCAGGTGGCATGGCCAGTTTGTGGGAAGGAGGCCCGGAATTTGCTCACCTATTCCTTTGAAAACATTGACACGGAGAGCATGTATGAGCATCTTTACCGGTGTATTAAGCAGGATATTCTCCAGAAAAAGCTGCGGGCGGGGGAGAAGCTGCCCTCCAAGCGGACCTTTGCCAAGAATTTGGGGGTAAGCACCATCACCGTGGAGAGCGCCTACGCACAGCTGGTGGCGGAGGGCTTCCTCTACACCCTGCCCAAGCGGGGGTATTATGTCTGTGAGCTGGAGCGGGAGGAGCCGGTGGCGCCGCTTCCTCCCCGGCCCAAGGGGCCCGCGCCCCGGGAGCCCGACAAGCGGGCCTATTGGGCGGATTTTGTGGGCAGTTCCGTGGCCCGGGATATGTTTCCCTTCTCTGTGTGGGTAAAGCTTCTGCGGGATGTCACAGCGGGGGAGGATGAGGCGACGTTGCTCACCGATACCTCTGCGGGAGGCATCCGGCAGCTCCGGCAGGCCATTTCCGACCACCTCTATCAATTCCGGGGGATGACCATTGACCCGGAGCAGATCGTGGTGGGGGCGGGGACGGAGTACCTGTACAGCGTCCTGATCCAGCTCCTGGGACGCCAGTGGGGCTATGCGGTGGAGGACCCGGGTTATCTTCGGCTGAGTAAGATCTATGAGAAGAACGATGTGGTGACCTATCACATTCCCATGGACCAGGCCGGCATTATTCCAGAGAAGCTGGAGGAGAGCGGCGCGGAGATTCTCCACATCACCCCCTCCCATCACTTCCCCACGGGGATTGTCATGCCGGTCAGTCGGCGGTATGAGTTTCTCAGCTGGGCCTCCAAAGGGGAGAACCGGTATATCATTGAGGACGATTATGACTGTGAGTTCCGTCTGGCCGGCCGGCCCATCCCCACATTGCAGAGCATTGATGTGATGGAGAAGGTCATCTATATCAATACCTTTTCCAAGAGCCTGGCCCCGGCCTTTCGGATCAGCTATCTGGTTCTGCCCAAGCACCTGGTCACCCGGTTTTATGAGACCCTGGGGTTTTATTCCGGCACAGTCTCCTGCCTGGAGCAGATGACCTTGGCCCGGTTCCTCTCTGAGGGATATTTTGAAAAGCACATCAACCGGATGCGCAACCACTACCGGGCACTCCGGGACAAGCTCCTGCTGGCCCTGCGGCAGTCCCCTCTGGCGGGCAGGGTGAAGATCAGCGAGGAGCATGCGGGCCTTCATTTCCTGCTGGAGCTGGACACCCAGCGCAGCGACGAGGAGATTCTCCAGGCGGCCCAGGCCCAGGACCTGCGGATCTCCTTCGTGTCCCAATATTATGTTGCCGCCCAGAACCGCCGTCCTCATGTGCTGGTGATGAATTATTCCGGCCTGGAGGAGGAGAAGGTGGAGGAGGCGGTTTCCCGCCTGTGCCGGGCGGTGCTGGGATGAGAATTCCCCTTCGGCCCTTGCATCGGCGGTGAGATAGTGCTACAATAAACTGGTTGATTTCGTAAGAAAAAGACGGAACCGTCTTGTATTTGGAGGTAACCTATCATGTTTGCAAAACTGATCGAAACCCTGAAAGCCAATCCCCGCACCCTGGTTTTTACCGAGGGCTCTGACGCCCGGATTCTGGAGGCCACCGCCCGCCTGAAGAAGGATGGTTTCCTGACCCCCATCCTGGTGGGTGTGGAGACCGAGGTCAAGGCCGCAGCGGAGAAGGGCGGCTTTGACATTGAAGGCGTGCGCATTGTGGACCCGGCCACCTATGCCGGCATGGACGCCATGGTGGAGAAGATGGTGGAGCTGCGCAAGGGAAAGATGACCCCCGAGGACTGCCGGAAGAACCTGATGAAGGGCAACTACTTCGGCACCATGCTGGTCAAGATGGGGGAGGCCGACTGCCTGCTGGGCGGTGCCACCTACTCCACCGCGGACACCGTCCGGCCTGCGCTTCAGCTCATTAAGACCAAGCCCGGCAACAGCAACGTGAGCTCCTGCTTTATTCTCCAGCGGGAGAAGGACGGCGTGGACGAGCGCCTGTGCATGGGGGACTGCGCCATCCAGATCGATCCCGACGAGGACGCCCTGGTGGAGACCGCGCTGGAGTGCGCCAAGACCGCCGCGACCTTCGGCATTGACCCCAAGATTGCCTTCCTGAGCTATTCCACCAAGGGCTCCGGCAAGGGTGACGCGGTGGACAAGGTGAAGAACGCCTGCGACAAGGCCAAGGCCGCCGCTGGCGAACCGCTGGAAGTGGTCAAGGGTGCTGAGCTCTCCGGCAAAGACAACATTCTGTTTATCCGCAACTCGGTGAACGGCCGCATCGAAGCCCGCTACCGCAAGGTGGGAATTGAGCTCAACGCCAAGCTGCACAAGAACTGAAATTGAAATAATGGAGCGTTATCTTCGTTGCCCCTCGGTCGACGTACCTTCGGACGCCTTCCCTCGGTGCGCCTCGATACCGCACACATTATTTCAATTTCAGAACTAGCCCTGCTAGTTCTTATGCAGCCGTCGCAGCATAGCTGGTTTGCGCTGTACATATAGAAAGCGCCTCACTGGAATCTCCAGCGAAGCGCTTTCTCAAACCAACAATCACCGCTCGTCCATCGGCACGAAATCGCGCTCGACCGGACCGGTGTAGACCTGGCGCGGGCGGCCGATCTTGGTATTCGGGTCGGCCAACATCTCACGGTACTGCGCAATCCAACCGGGAATGCGGCCCAGCGCGAACAGCGTGGTGAACATGGCCGGATCGAAGCCGATCGCCCGATAAATCAAGCCCGTGTAGAAGTCGACGTTCGGATACAGGTTGCGCGATACGAAATATTCGTCATTCAGCGCAATATCTTCAAGCTCGGTGGCCACGGCGAACAGCGCGCGCTCGTCAGACGGCAGCTTCTGCGTATCTTCGCGCTCCATGATCTTTTCCAGATACTTCCTGGCAATCGCCGCGCGCGGATCATACGACTTGTATACACGGTGGCCAAGGCCAGAAATCTTCTGGCCATTCTCCTTGGCATCACGCACGAACTCGGCCACAGACTTGCCGGAATCACGAATCGCCTTCAATTGGCGCAGTACGGCCTCATTCGCACCACCATGCAACGGACCAGACAGCGCATTGACGCCAGCGGCCACCGCCGAATACAGGTTGGCGTGGGCGGAACCGGCGATACGCACCACCGAGGTCGAGCAGTTCTGCTCATGGTCGGCATGAATAATCAACAAACGACCCAAAGCATGCACATAGAGCGGGTCGGATTCAAACGGCTCGTACGGCACAGCGAAGCACATGCGCAGGAAGTCGTCCACATAGCCGCGCGCGTAATCGGGGTACAGCATCGGCTCATCGCGACGACGGCGGAAGATGTACGACACAATCGTACGGGCCTTGGCCATGATGATCTTGGCGGCCTCATCAAGCTGGTCGTTGTCAGAAATATCGGTGGTGTCCGGGTAGAACGTGGCCAGCGCATTGATGGCGGAGGCAAGCACGCTCATCGGGTGAGCGGAGCGCGGGAACGAACCCATGAAGGTACGGAAGTCTTCGCCAACCATCGTCTTGTGATTGATGTCCGCACAGAACTGCTCATACTCAGCCCTGCTCGGCAGCTCGCCGTGGCGCAGCAGCCACGCCACCTCCAGAAAATCGGAGTTCTCGCACAGTTGCTCGATGGGGTAACCGCAGTAGCGCAAAATCGAATGCTTGCCGTCGATGTAGGTGATTTTCGATTCGCACTGCGCGGTGGTGAGGAATCCGGGATCAAGCGTTACCCAGCCATCGTTGCGCAGTTTGGAAACGACGATGCCATCCGGCCCTGCACTAGCCTTAACCACGGGCAGGTTGAACTTGTTCGAATCGACATCAAGTTGTGCCGTTGCCATTCGCGCACCTTCCTCTTCATGAACCACTTACCCCAAACATTAACGTTCACGCGTTCGCGAACACTAGTGTTCGGTACTCTATGTCTTCTGTGTTACCGCTGGCGAATGCCGGTCGATACACGAAAGCCGAAGTGCGCTCATGCTATCAAAGCAAACGCACTTCGGCTTGTTACGTCTCGAATTCGCGGGAAAACCGCGAACAGACGGACGGCTAATGAGACGCTGATCGCCCATCACAGGCCAATCAGGCACCTACCATACGCCAAACGCCGATCAGAGGTTGGTGCGATCGGTGAAGACGATCGGGCCGTTCTCGGTGATGGCGATGGTGTGCTCGGAGTGGGCGCCGCGCGAGCCGTCGGAGGCACGCAGGGTCCAGCCGTCCTTCGGATCCTGGAAGATCTCGTCGGTGGTCTTGAGGAACCACGGTTCGATGGCGATGACCAGGCCTTCGCGCAGCTTGTAGCCGTGGTGGGCGCGGCCGTCGTTCGGCACGTGCGGGTCGCCGTGCATGATGTGGCCCACGCCGTGACCGCCGAACTCGAGGTTGATCGGGTAGCCGTATTCGCGCGCGACGTCGCCGATGGTGTTGGAGATGT
>ENA-OPAH01002241-OPAH01002241.1-human-gut-metagenome-genome-assembly--contig:-NODE-2241-length-11209-cov-3.655281_pt1 | contig 11209 bp, 7 predicted proteins | sample MGYA00241050_ERZ501416 | MGnify/ENA primary metagenome ERZ501416 (study PRJEB25962, sample SAMEA2042632) | human gut metagenome | biome: human gut; feature: human-associated habitat; material: faeces... | reverse complement strand
ACTGCATCGTGACCAACCGCCCTGACCGCGTGCGGGAATGGGTGAATGAGGAAATGAGGAAATAAAAAGATCACAAAACGTCCCCGTGCAGGATATCAAAACTGCACGGGGACGTTTTCTATGTCAGCACTGCATTATCTGATGTCCGGCATCGTTATGACGGCGCTCTCCTTGCGAGCACGCTCTGCGCAGAAAACGCCCAGATGCCCATTGATCGAATCTTTGATCGTTGTGCAGGAGATGGAAGGCTCCTCGCCCTGAAGCACATGAACAAAGTCCTCCACCAGCCGCAGGTCGCCGCCGCCATGAGAGCCTGTCATGCCGCTCTTATCTCCACCGATCTTCAGGTCTACCACTTCCTCGTTCCAGCCCTTCTCGCTGGCGGTATCTATGGTGCGCACAGTGAAAACCGAATCGTCAAACACACCCTTGATCTCACCCTTCGTACCAATGATATGGATATTACGCTCCGGCTTCGCTGTGCCGCCGATCATGTTCAGGGTCGCAGTTGCACCATCCGCAAAATTCATCAGCACCGATTGATGATCCACCACCGTATGTTCACAATCCCACACACAGCGTCCATGGATATTGTCTGTCATCAGCGACTTGCGCTTGTCCTCCAGCGTCGGATTCTCAATATTCTCCAGGCAGTCCCATACATAGAACGCCCACCGATCCGGGTGATCCAGATAATGCTTTTTGGCAGAGTACAGACAAGTCTCCTCGCACTGACAATCCACCAGGCAGCGCTTGCCTGCCCCTGCGGGCTTTTTGGCAGGATCAAACTGGAAGTCACTTCCAAAGCTAGCGATCTGTTTGGGCGAAACGCCGCTCTTCAGCCACATGATGAGATCCATGTCATGGCAGCACTTTGCCAGCAGCATCGGAGCCCCGCATTTTTCCTCGTTGCCCCATTTGCCGCGCACAAAGGAGACAGCCAGGTGATGGTAGCTGACATGCTCCGTGGCCTGAATATTGATAATGTCACCGATCTCCCCGCTCAACAGTCTCTGCTTGATTGCGACATAGAAGGGCGCATACCGCAGAACGTGGCAGATCATCACCTTCCGCCCGGTCTCTTTTACAACCTTATATAAATAGTTCACTTCCTCCTCGCTGATCGCGAAGGGCTTTTCCAGCAGCATATCATATCCTGCACGCAGGAGCGGAACCGCAGTGGGTACATGCTGGCGGTCCATGGTTCCATTGATCACCGCGTCTGCCAGCTTGGGCCTTTCTGCCAGCTCCTCAGCACTCCTGAAGCACATCTCCTCCCCGAAGCCATGCATCTCCGCAACCTTTTTCCGCCGGATTGGATCCGGATCTGCTACGCCCACGATCTTCAGCTCGTCCGGGTGTTCCAGCGCATACAGGCTGTACAGGATCGCCCGATGGCCTGCGCCCACGATGATGGCCGTGATCTGCTTACTCATAGTTTCTCTCTTCCTTTCTTTTGAATGGATCTCCGATTCCAATTTTGTTTCCAGCATATCTTTTTGTGCCGAAATCGTCAAGGTGAAGGAGCATGACATTTCATCCCGCACCATGACGAAAGGAAGAAAAGCCGCATCTTTGTGGATATTGTGCAACAATCACACTCAAAAATGAGAAAATCTTTTGTGCGTTTTGTATCGAAAAATGTTGCAATTTCAAAAAGAACATGATATGCTTCTGAGTAAGGAAAAACCACTGGTCGGCAGCGTACGAGCTGAACGGAGGTTATGGAAGCACGGGGATCTTCCCCGTCCCATTCCATAAATCAAGGAGGAAAAGATTTTATGAAAGAAAGAAAAATCAGCAGACGCGCCGTATGCAGCGCTATGGTCGCTTCCCTGGCATTGGGTGTTCTGGAGGGCTGTGGCAGCTCTTCCTCTACGACTGCTTCTTCTGCTGCCGGTTCCGGAGCAGCTGCTTCCAACGAGCGCATCACCGTGCGCATCCTGAAATCCAAGGCCGCAAACGAGGTTGCTGCCGAGCAGATGGATGTCTGGAAGATCCTGGGCGAAAAATTCAATATGGATTTTGAATTTGATAACCCCCCGCAGGACAATTACAACGAGCGCCTGAATCTCGTGATGATGGATGCACAGCTGCCGGACATCATTATGGATATGCCCACCACCGAGGTGCTGAAATACGGCGAATCTGGCGTGATCCTGTCCCTGAACGATTACATCGAGAACGACATGCCCAACCTGAAGAAGGAGATCGACAAGCGGGACGGTGTCGAAAAAGCACTGACTTACAGCGACGGCAATATTTATTATATGCCCATGCTGGATGAGAAGGTCTCCGGCAATATGCCCTACATCGTCCGCACCGACTGGCTGGAAAAGCTGGGCATCGAAAGCCCCGTGACCCTGGAGGACTGGGAGAACTACTGGCATCTGGTCAAGACCACCGACCTGAACGGCAACGGCACCAACGATGAGATCCCCTTCAGCTCCTACGATATGACCGGTCTGCGGAATTTCTGCACCGCATTCGGCTGCCTGGACGATTTCTATACTGACCCGGACGATGGCGGCAAGGTCCACTACGGCCCCATTGATCCCAAGTATAAAGAGGCTGTGACCTGGATGCATGACATGTATGAGAAGGGCTATATTGATCCCGAGATCATCACCATGGACTACGCTTCCTTCGTGCCGAAGCTGGCCCAGAACACGGTGGCTTCCTTCTACGGCCCGCTGGGCGGTATGCTGGCTGCACAGAACGCCACCATGCCTGCTTCCTTCCCCGGCTTCCATGTGGAAGCAACCGTGCCGCCCAAGGGTACCGCACAGATCCATTCTTATATCGATCAGGAGCCTCGTGCGATCGCAGCAGCCACCATTACCGCAAGCTGCAAGAATGTTGACCGCGTGATTGCTCTGCTGGATTACATGTACAGCGACGAGGGCACCCTGCTGATCAACATGGGCATTGAGGGCACTCACTACACCATGCAGGACGGCAAGCCGATCTTCACCGATTATGTTATGAAGAATCCTGACGGCCTGTCTCCCAAAAATGCGATCGGCACCTTCACCTTTGCACAGAGCTCCGGCCCGTTCATTCTGAGCCAGGATGAGGTCACGCAGCTGGATGATGATTCTGTCAACCGCGCAAAGCAGGACTGCATCATTCCCTTCCTGGAAGAATCCAAGAAGTACGTCATTCCCGGCTCCACCTCCTTCTCCTCTGAGGATGATGCCGTCCGTCGTGCAGTAATGGCCGATGTGGATACCTACGTTGACGAGATGATCATCAAGTTTGTTTCCGGCCGTGAGCCGCTGTCCAACTGGGACACCTACGTTGAAAAGGTCAATGGCATGGGCATTGCAGAGGTCATCGATATCTACCAGAAGACTCTGAATGGCTGATGCCTCAGCTGGCACCTATTTTTTGATCCAGTAAAATAACGGCCGGGGCAGGAACACCCTGTTCCCGGCCTATTTTTTCCTGGGTTCTTCAGAACGAAAACAGGAGAATACCACCATGAAAACTGCCACCGCAGCAAAACCGATCACACTGCCAACAGCGAACCGCCTTGATCATGCCTGCAAAAAGTTCTGGCGCAGCCGCTATCTGCTTTTGATGCTGCTGCCCGCCCTGATCTGGTATATCGTGTTCATGTACGCGCCCATGTACGGCGCGCAGATCGCCTTCCGTGATTTCTCTCCCGTACTGGGCATCACGGGCAGCAAGTGGGTCGGCTTCAAATATTTCACCCAGTTCTTTAAATCCGAGTATTTTGGCCGTCTGATCAAAAACACACTTGGCATCAGCCTGTATTCAATTATTGTGGGCTTTCCCATTCCCATCATTCTGGCTCTGCTGATCAACGAAGTCCGCGGTAAATTCTTCAAACGCAGCGTACAGACCGTGGTGTATCTGCCCCACTTCATCTCCGCTGTGGTCGTTGTCAGTATTCTGAGCGCCCTGCTTTCTCCTTCCAGCGGCCTGATCAACCAGCTGATCACCGCCTTTGGCGGTACGCCGATCCACTTTATGGCCGAGCCCAAGTACTTCAAGACGATCTATGTTCTTTCTGACATCTGGCAAAGCGCCGGCTACGGTTCCATTGTGTACATGGCGGCACTGACCGGCATCGACCCCTCTCTCTACGAGGCCGCCACCGTTGACGGTGCTTCCAAATGGGACAAGCTGATCCATATCACGCTGCCCGGCCTGCTGCCCACGATCATCATCATGCTGATCCTCCGCATGGGCTCTATTTTCTCGGTCGGCTATGAAAAGATCATGCTGATGTACAACCCCGCAACCTATGAGACTGCCGATGTGATCTCCACTTACGTTTACCGCCGTGCCTTTGAGAGCGGCGATTACAGCTTCTCCGCGGCTGTGGGCCTGTTCAATTCTGTGATCAATTTTACCATTATCATGCTGTTCAACAAGTTCAGCAAAAAGATCAGTGAGGTGAGCCTGTGGTGATGAAAAAGAATATTGATGCGATGAATCACCCCACGAAAGTGAAGGAAAGCATCGGGGAACGAATCTATACCATTGTTGTGTATCTGCTGCTGATCCTGATCAGCGCAACCATCATTCTGCCGCTTCTGCACATCATCAGCGGCTCGTTCAGTGATCCCATGCAGCTGCTGACAGGCAATGTTTCCTTCTGGCCCAAAGGCTTTACGACCTCCATGTATGAGAAGGTTCTGAAGGATGCCAGCATCTGGAAGGGTTATCTGAACACGATCCTGTATACCGTGCTGGGCACCCTGATCAGCGTGACCCTTACCGCCTGCGCCGCCTACCCCCTGTCTCGCAAGGATCTGTTCGGGCGCAATATCTTTATCAGCCTTTTCATCTTTACCATGTTTTTCAACGGCGGCATGATCCCCACTTACCTGATCATTCAGAAGCTGGGGATGCTGAATAAGATCTGGGCGCTGGTGCTGCCTTCCGCCATCAGTACCTATAACATGATCATCATGCGCACCTTCTTTGAAAACACCATCCCCAATGAGCTGATCGAGGCCGCAGCCTTAGACGGCTGTAACGATATCACGACCTTCTTCCGCATTGTTCTTCCGCTCTCCGGTGCAGTGTTCGCCGTTATGGCGCTGTTCTACGGCGTTGCACAGTGGAACAGCTGGTTCCCGGCATTGCTGTACATTCGGGATCGCTCTCTGTACCCTTTGCAGATGATCCTGCGCGAGGTCCTGATCCAAAGCGACATCGGCAACATGGCCGGTTCCACCGGTGATGTCGAGGTCATCGGCGATGGTCTGAAATATGCCACCATGGTGGTTTCCACCCTGCCGATCATGTGCCTGTATCCGTTCCTGCAGAAGTACTTTGTTGCCGGTGTTACCATTGGCGCGGTCAAGGGCTGATGGGAGGATACCATACCATGCAATCACATGATCTTTCCTTGCCTGCGTGGGGTCCCTACACCAAACGATACAGCGGCATTTCCCATGTTCCTGCGGCCAACGATGGCGTTCGATTTGACCTGTCCGTTTTTCCAGGAATGTATCGCCGCCGGGTCGATGTGCCCAATGTACGGTTTGAAAGCGGCTTTCACCCCTGGGCTGCGGCTCCGGATCTGAGCTGCTACACGTTCCGCCACGAGCTCCTGTGGAAGGATCAGCTGTATGCAGACATCTCTTTTGCTCCCTTGGGGGAGGATGCCCGGTTGATCCGTGCCGAACTCCACAACAATACCGATGCTCCGCAGAATCTGGTGCTTCATTATATGGCATCCGCCTGGGATCCCGTTCCTTCCTACCGCGGCTTCTCCCTGCCGGGCTGTGAAGTATCCCTGCCGGAAAACGCGGCCTTTGTCTGGGCAAAGGATTATGACACCCTGGATTTTTCCATCCACCGTCCCAATGAATGTCTGACCTGGGATGGTCTGCGCCGGGGCGAAGAAGCCGTTCCCGGCTTTGGTCAGGGATACGGCATTGGCACGGGGTTCGGCTGTTCCGAAGGCAAAGGACCTTTTGGACAGGTCGTGCCCAACGGAAAAGGGGACACCGTTACCTTTACGCTTTCCCTTACCGCGCCCCTGCATACCCCCTGTCTCTGTGTACGGTATTGGAATCCGGCAGATGAGAGTTCCGAGTACGATGTCAATGGTCAGGACACGCTGCGGCTGCCGCCCTGTCAGAAGCCTTCTATTGCCATCCTGCCGCTGAATGCTTCCATTCCCGCCGGGAAATTCACTCTGGCCCTGACTGCTGCCGGTGTTGGAGGGGCGAAGCTGGATTGTCTCGCTCTGTGCGAGCAGGCGGACGCAGGTAACTTTACCGTTACACTGCGTGGAGATGGCTCCCGGCCTCAGGCCGAGCCCGCCGCCGATGAGAACTATCTGACCCTGCAGTATCCCCACATTCAGGAGTGCTACGGGATCCTGTGGGATGATATCACCACCCATATTCGCACGATCGAAAACGATGAGCTGGATATCTTTCTGCGTGACACCGTACACGACCATGTAAATGCCACACTGCGCGGCAACGGAAAAGGGCATTACGTCAATCTCTTTATGGGGCCGATCCCCTTGGAGGCAGGACAGACAAAAGTGATCTATGGAGCGGTCTGTGCTGCTCCGGATGCTTCTGCCGCCGCGCCGCGCTGCCATGAGCTGCTGACGCAGCGCAGCGATTGGGAGCATGTATGGCAGCAGGCTTCTGCCTCCCTTGCAGCACCGCCCGCTTTACCGGCTGCCGAATCGCTTGCCTTGGGCCAACAGTTGATGAATGCAGTTCTCTGCACCAACGTTGTGTATCCGGTGTACACGCGGGGACAGTATATCCGTCACTACACTCCCGGACGCTGGTGGGACTGTGTCTACACATGGGATTCCGGATTCATTGGAATGGGTCTGGCTCAGACCAGCCTGCGCAATGCCTTTGACTGCCTGAACACCTACCTGATGCCCCCGGATTCTGTGGATGCTGCTTTCTTACACCATGGCTCCATGGTGCCCACGCAGTTTTATCTGTACGCTGAGCTGTTGAATCACACCAGCAGCAGAGAACTTGCAGCCTACTGCTATCCACGCCTGAAGCTGTACTATCGCTTCTTCACCGGGCAGGAAGGCGGCTCCACTACCGCCAACCTGCACAGCGGCCTGCTGCGTCCCTGGGATTATTTCTATAATTCCGGTGGATGGGACGATTATCCCCCACAGCAGGAGGTCCATCGCCGCCGTTTGCAGGCCAGCTGCGCGCCCGTGGTCACAACTGCCCATGCGATACGCTGTGCCAAGATCCTGGCTTACACCGCCCGCCTGCTGGGCGAGACAACCGACGCAGATGCTTTTGATGCCGATGCGCTTCGCTTGGGGCGCTCCCTGCAGACTGCATGGGACGAGGAAAGCGGTTACTTCGGGTACCTCCTGCACGATCCTTCCGGTGATGCTGCAGATATTCTGCGCACCGAGCAGGGTTTGAACTACGATATGGGCATGGATGGCGCTTCGCCGCTGTTTGCAGGTGCCTGTACAGAACCGCAGAAGGAACTTCTGTGGCAGAAGCTGCAGAGCCCGGAACACCTGTGGTGTGCCTGCGGCCTTTCTACCGTGGATCAGAGTGCGCCGTACTATCGGCGTGACGGCTACTGGAACGGCGCTGTATGGATGCCTTATCAGTGGATGTTCTTCAAATCTGCACTGGATGCGGGCCTTGCCGATTTTGCTTACCGCATTGCTGACACCGCTCTTACCCTGTGGCAGAACGAGTGTGCCGAAAGCTACTGTTGTTTTGAACACTTTATGATCGAAAGCCGCCGTGGTGCCGGCTGGCATCAGTTCAGCGGGCTTTCTTCTCCCATTGTACAGTGGTTTTCTGCTTACTACCGCCCCGGCACCCTCACGACCGGTTTTGATGCCTTTGTCCGGCATACGGATTGGGCATCGGACAACAGCGCCTTAAATGCCACACTGGATTTTACTGCAGCGGGCCGCAGCACTGTTCTGGCTGTTCTGCAGCCGGGTCCAAAAGCTGTTACAGCCTCTGTGCCCTGCACCGTGACCACACGCCACGATGGGCTGCTTGAGCTGACCTTTGCATTGGATGCTCCCTGCACCGTGACCATAAGCATCCATTCCTGAATCCACCTGTAAAAAGAAACGAACGATGTCCGTCCGGATCGGATGACATCGTTCGTTTTTTCTGCGCTGAAATCAGTTGTCTCCCTTGCGAACTGCAGAAGGCGAGAGCTGATACTTCCGCCGGAATGCCTTATAGAATGTATTCGCCGTGGAGAAGCCGCACTGTTCTGCAATATCCGTAATATTCAGATCTGTCGTTCTCAGCAGCTGCATTGCATGATCCAGACGCAATTCTTCCACATACTCTGTGTAGCTCTTTCCGGTTTGCTCCTTCAGGAATTGCGAAAGATACTTTTTCGAGATCTTGAACTGCTCTGCCGTCATCGCCGCATTGATCTCCGGATTCTGGAAATTCTGTGCCAGCCAGTCCAGAATATTCTTTTGAAGCGCATCATTGTGGCTATGTTTCAAGAATTGCACATGATTGCAGATCTCCACACAGCAGTCCTGCAACCGGCTCAGCATCTGGCAGGCAGTCAGTTTAGAGTCATAACTGCACAGATAGGCGATATCCGGACAGCGTACCCTTTCTGCCGTGTTCAGCAGAATGCCGCCTGCCGTGTAAAAATCCTGCTTGAAGTTTTCCGGGTCCAGATTATCCACCGAGAACAACTCACTCAGAAGCGAAACCGCTTCTTCCGTGCATCCGGAAAGCAGATATTCCCGAAGCCGCGCTGCATTGGTTGCATTGACCGTGGTACCGCGCTGCGCACTTCTGTTCCCCAAATAGCAGATCTTCTGTGTCGGATCCGCATAGGCCGCCACATTGCGGGCCTTCCAGTAAATATCTGACAGCTGCTCCATTTTCTCAAAAGGATCGCTCAATATCAGGGGAGTTGTCAGATGCAGCGCATCATACAGCTGCTCTGTGCGGGAACACATTTCCCGCAGTTCCTCTGCTTCATCCGTTTCCTGCGTCAGGATCACCAGGATCAGGTCATCTGCCGTTGCCTGTACATAAAATCTCTGCCCGTAAATTTGACGTATCTGCTCTGACACCACCACAGTACGCAGCTCTTCTTTCAGTGAGCACTCGGCGTTTTCCTGAAGAGATGGGATCAGCAGCAGAAAGTTATAGGCTTTCAGCTGCACCGCATCCGTCAGCTGCTGAAGGTTTTCCTGACTTACAGACCCTGTGCGCAGCAAAATTTCCATTTTGCCATGTTCCAGCTCGCTGCGTGAATGCTCCAGTTCCCGCGCCAGTTCATGCTGGCTGTTCACATTACGGAGAAAGATCTCATTCAGCACTTTCCGCGATGCCAGATCCGATTCGTCCAGCGTATCCAGCATCGGACGCAGGCTGTTCATGTCCTCCAGTGTCATGCAGACGCTGATCAATACACAGCCCAGAACGCCCACGATCAGATACAGACAAATTGCACGCTGTACTGCCAACAGACCCGCTTCGTAGAGCGACGGCGGCATTCCAATGCCCGCCGTTGCATTCAGAGATGCCACATACCGCGCTACCATCAGATAGCGCTGCCCCTGATAGATCTCCCAATCCGTGTCATCTCTCGTCAGGGGAAGCGACGTTCCGTCATAGTTATTTCCCGCCAGGATCGTTCCGTCATCGGAGATCAGGCAGAAAAGCCCTTCCCTGCGCCATTGCTGCTGCGAAAGGAACATTGAAACGACATCTTTTTCCTTGATCAGCACCGTCATTGCGCCGCAAAGGCGGCCCGCCGTGTTCACATAGGGCTGATATACTGTGACATACGAATTGCCATAGCTGGAATGCATCAGTTTGACAACATGGGCGGGCTTTATCGTCGTTACATCGATCTGATTCTGTGCATCCCATTCCTCCTGAGACACATCCTCATACTCAAGTGCTCCCGGGTAAAAATTGCTATGGCTTTCATACGCGCTCCGGTCATCCAATATGATGCCATTCCGCTCAAATGTAATATAGCTGTATGTGATCACAGAGGAATCGTAGGTCTTATCCTGTAACGATTTGCTGGCTCTCGTCAGTGTCTGATAATCTCCCAGAATACTGTTGTCATAACTGCTGGCAAGCAGAGTATACTCCGTTTCGCTGAACAATTTGTTGGTCGTGCTGCGGATATTGCTCAGGCAGCGTTCAAACTGGGTGGTGCCGATTGCCAGCATTTCCATCGCACTGGAGGACTGCGCCTGGATCGTCTGGCGGATCATCAGGCTATATAGAGGAAACACGACCAGGAAGAACCCAACCGGAATACAAAGATACCTTAAAAGCCTTCGGATCCAGTTTCTAACAAACAGTCTCTTACGCATCTGCAAAACTCCAAGCAATGATGATTTCTATGGAACTGTTGGCTGCGCCTGCAAGGCGTTTATGGAGCCGGTGCATACAGCACAGATCCTCCCTCCGCGATTTCGCAGCATCTTTTTAATTATTTTACCACAGAAGGATTTTCTCCTCAACATTTTTATTGATTTGTAACAAAAATCCACTTTATCACCATGATTTTCAATGCTTAAAAATCTCTGTCAGATGGTCTATCACTTTGCTCCGCAAACCGTGTTGTCGTTCAAAGCCACCACCCGGGGCCTGATTGTCTGAGGGAACTCGAATCCCTGGCCCCTCTGATTAAAAGAGCCCACCGGGCTGAGCACTCTGATTTTGAAACTTTCGAGTTTGCGTTATTTTTGCGCAAAACATCGTGATTTTTCACGTTGTAATTTCTGCACCCTTTGCCGTATTTTGCAAGTCAGCGTACCCATTGCATCCCTTGAAACCGTGCAAAAACAGTGCAGAAACCGTGCACTTACTCTGGGACAAATAAAAAATGATGATTTTTGCTCCATGACTTGGTGGCGATTTGAGTGACCACAAAGGTATATTTGATATATAGGAAGATGAATGCCCACTCGTCTGAGGAATTCTCAGGGGAGTGGGCATTTCTGTATAATGGCATTTTGTATATGTCACTTGCCACTTTTAGCATGGAGGTTTCCATTTTTTGAGATGAAGTTGACTCTTTTAGCATAAAGGTTGCCGTTTGGGGAAAGAAGTTTCTGCTTTTTTATATGGCAAGTTTCCGCACTTTCCGCATTACTTTCCACACTTTCCGTACAACTCCGTGGTGCTGTCTGCGGTCTCTGGCGGCTGCTTTTCTCCACAAAGCATGACCTTGGCAGAGAAAACGC
>ENA-OPAH01002235-OPAH01002235.1-human-gut-metagenome-genome-assembly--contig:-NODE-2235-length-11245-cov-3.614656_pt1 | contig 11245 bp, 6 predicted proteins | sample MGYA00241050_ERZ501416 | MGnify/ENA primary metagenome ERZ501416 (study PRJEB25962, sample SAMEA2042632) | human gut metagenome | biome: human gut; feature: human-associated habitat; material: faeces... | reverse complement strand
TGGTTTGTTGCTCTGGATAATAAACATGTTGTAGGTTTTGTGCCGGTGGAGCACAAGAAGTATGAATGTGTCATCAACAACTATTATATTAAGGAAAGGAATGTTGACACGCTAAAATTGCTTCTGGAAAAGGTACTTGAGAAGCAGGGCGAGGAGAGTAGTCTGACGGCTGTTAGCTTTGTTGAAGATAGGGATGTCTTCAGCGAGCTGGGCTTTTTGGAAGACAAGGTATGGACCCGTTATGTGAAAATGAAGAAAAACTGATAATTATGGCTGCACCCAAAAATGTGTATGAACTGGCGCAAGAACGTCTTGATGTGATTTTTAGGGAATTTGACACGATATGCGTCTCTTTTTCGGGAGGAAAAGATAGTGGAGTGTTGCTGAATTTGTGCATAGACTATATCCGCCGGAACCGGCTGAACCGTAAACTGTGTGTATTCCATATGGACTATGAGATACAGTACAGCATGACCATTGATTATGTGGACCGGGTATTGGAGGCGAATAAGGATATATTGGAGGTGTATCGTGTTTGTGTGCCTTTCCGTGTAACGACTTGTACGTCGATGTACCAGAGTTACTGGCGTCCGTGGCAGGAGGATTTGGAGGACATTTGGGTAAGGAAGATGCCGAAAGGCTGCCTCACTAAAGAGACGTTTCCTTTCTACACTCCCGAAATGTGGGATTATGAGTTCCAGATGCACTTTGCCAAATGGCTGCATGAGAAGAAGGATGGAGTGCGTGCCTGCTTTCTCATAGGCATCCGTACGCAAGAGAGTTTTAACCGCTGGCGCAGCATCCATCTGAACCGGAAGTATCAGATGTACCACAATTACCGCTGGACCTCGAAGATAGGCAATGACATTTTCAATGCTTATCCCATTTATGATTGGAAGACGACGGATATCTGGACGGCCAATGGCAAATTCGGCTTTGACTATAACCATTTGTATGACCTATATTATAAAGCCGGAGTCAATATCGAACGCCAGCGTGTGGCAAGCCCTTTTCTTTGTGAGGCACAAGAGAGCCTGAAGCTGTATCGTGTCATCGACCCGAATACTTGGGGAAGAATGATAGGGCGGGTCAACGGGGTGAACTTTACCGGTATTTACGGAGGGACGCGTGCTATGGGGTGGCAGACGGTCCGACTGCCCGAAGGGTATACGTGGAAAGGCTTTATGCAGTTCCTGCTTTCCACCTTGCCGGAAGAGACCCGGAGGAACTACTTGAAAAAGCTTACCGTCAGCATTGAATTCTGGCGTACAAAAGGGGGCTGTCTGGCTGACGAGACCATCCAGAAGCTGAGGGATGCAGGAGTGTCCATTGAAGTGATAAATACCACGAATTACAAGACAAACAAGAAGCCGGTGCGCATGGATTATCTGGATGATATTGACATCGCGGAATTCCGGGAAATTCCCACTTATAAGCGGATGTGCATATGCATCCTGAAGAATGACCATGCCTGCAAGTACATGGGTTTTGCCTTGAACAAGGAAGAGGCATACAAAAGAGACAAGATAATGGAACAATTCAAAAATATGATGTTATGAGCGTAGATAAAAGTCCGGTATATAATGTAAAGGCAATTCCAATAGAGAAAATACAAGCAAACGATTACAATCCGAATGTAGTGGCACCGCCCGAAATGAAGCTTCTGGAGCTTTCCATCTGGGAAGATGGTTTCACCATGCCTTGTGTCTGTTACTATGATGAGGAAGAGGATAACTACATCCTGGTGGACGGTTACCACCGTTATCAGGTGTTGAAGACATCCAAAAGAATTTATCAGCGCGAAAACGGGTTGCTTCCCGTGGTCGTGATTGACAAGGAACTTTCCAACCGTATGGCGTCCACTATCCGTCATAATCGTGCCCGTGGTACGCATAATATCGAGTTGATGTGCCATATTGTTGCGGAATTGGACAGAGCCGGTATGTCTGATGAATGGATAATGAAGAATATCGGAATGGATCGCGACGAAGTGTTGCGTTTAAAGCAAATTTCGGGTCTGGCAGACTTGTTTGCGAACAAGAACTTCAGCATTCCGGATAAGAAAGAAGAGTATGTGGCGGATAAATAAATGAATATTTCAGGGGTGGATTTTTTAATCTGCCTCTTTATATTCATTAACAAGTGAAATATTTCGTTGCAAACTTGCATAATTTAGTCAAATCGCCTACATTTGTCAGCATCAAAACAAACAGAATAGGTCCTATGTGCTTTAAGGCACTATAAAAAACATTACATGAAGAAAATTTTGGTTAGTGGCGGTGCTGGTTTTATAGGTTCTCATCTTTGTACCCGATTGATAAACGACGGGCATCAGGTGATTTGTCTGGATAATCTTTTCACCGGTTCGGAAGGAAATATCACTCATCTGAAGAGCAATCCCCGCTTTGAATTTGTACTGCATGATGTGGAAACCCCTTATGAGGCAGATGTGGACGAAATCTATAATCTGGCTTGTCCTGCTTCTCCCATCCACTACCAATATGATGCCATTAAAACCATCAAGACTTCTGTATTGGGCGCCATCAATATGCTGGGACTGGCCAAAAAGACGAATGCCAAGATATTGCAGGCTTCTACCAGCGAAGTGTACGGTGACCCCGTTATTCATCCCCAAGTGGAAAGTTATTGGGGAAATGTAAATCCAATTGGCCTCCGTTCTTGTTATGATGAAGGGAAGCGTTGTGCCGAGACATTGTTTATGGATTATCACCGCCAGAATGGAGTGCGGATCAAGATTATCCGTATATTCAATACGTACGGTCCTCGGATGTTGCCGAATGACGGACGGGTGGTTTCCAATTTCGTGGTTCAAGCATTGCAGAACCAGGATATTACGATATACGGTTCGGGTAATCAGACGCGAAGTTTCCAATATGTAGATGACTGTATAGAAGGTATGGTGCGGATGATGAACACGGAGGACGATTTTATCGGTCCGGTAAACTTGGGAAATCCGAATGAATTCTCCATATTGGAACTGGCAGAAAAGGTCATTAGGCTGACGAATTCCAAGTCGAAACTGATTTTCAAGCCACTGCCTCATGACGATCCCAAACAGCGTCAGCCGGACATCACTCTGGCAAAGGAAAAGTTGGGCTGGGAACCGACTATAGAGCTGGAAGAGGGTTTACAGTATATAATAGAGTATTTTAAGGAATATCGTTCCTAACTAAATAGTAATTTTGATAACGGGAAAAACAATATAGAAAGATGAACATGGAAATAAATCCTTCCGAGTACAAGATCCTCATCGTTGACGATGTGATGTCAAACGTTTTATTGTTGAAAGTGCTTTTGACAAACGAGAAATTCGCAATTGCTACTGCGAGTAACGGGCGGCAGGCGTTGGAGCAGGTGGAAAAGGAAAATCCTGACTTGGTTTTGCTTGATGTAATGATGCCGGACATGAGTGGTTTTGAAGTAGCTCAACATTTAAAGTCAAATCCGCAGACTGCTGAGATTCCGATCATCTTTCTGACTGCACTGAATAGTACGGCAGATATTGTGAAAGGTTTTCAAGTAGGAGCGAATGATTTCATCTCCAAGCCTTTCAATAAGGAGGAACTGATTATCCGGGTTACCCACCAAATATCTTTGGTAGCTGCCAAGCGGCTGATTTTGAGTAAAACGGAAGAACTGCAACGTACCATTGCCGGGCGTGACAAGCTTTATTCGGTGATTGCCCATGACCTGCGCTCTCCTATGGGTTCCATAAAGATGGTGCTGAACATGCTGATACTGAACTTACCGGCTGAGAAAATAGGTATCGAAATGTACGAGCTTCTGACGATGGCCAATCAGACAACAGAGGATGTGTTCTCGTTGCTGGATAACCTGCTGAAATGGACAAAGAGTCAAATCGGTAAGTTGAACGTGGTTTATCAGGATGTGGACCTCGTCGAAGTGACAGACGGTGTCATTGAGATTTTCAGTATGGTGGCAAGCCTGAAGAAGATAAGAATCCACGAGATGAAACCGGAAAAAATGATGGTCAACGCTGATATTGACATGCTGAAGACAGTGGTCCGTAACTTGTTGAGTAATGCCATTAAGTTCAGTAAGGAGAACTCAGAGGTACTGGTGAAGATGGAGGAAGTAGATGGTATGGCAGTTGTCAGCGTCCAGGATTATGGCTGTGGCATCAGCGAGGAGGGGCAGAAGAAGTTGTTGCATACTGATACGCATTTCAGCACGTTCGGCACGAACAACGAAGAAGGCTCGGGACTGGGCTTGTTGCTATGCAAGGATTTTGTCGTGAAGAATGGCGGTAAACTGTGGTTTACTTCCAAGGAAGGCGAAGGCTCCATATTCAGCTTCTCTATTCCGGTGAAGAAGTGATAACGAAGAAAATAGAACGGATGGTCCGTTGAAGTAAAACAGACCATCCGTCAGACTCAAATAGACCGTCTGTTACGGTCGTGCAGACCATCTGTTTCTTATGAACGGATGGTCTGTTTTTTTATCTCTTACACAGACTGCGGAAATCGCAATATTCACATTTCCGGGTATCCTCTGTTTGGCTGAATGTTTCTTCTTGGCTGAATATCTCCTGCAGGAGTCCGTGCAGCCGTTCGCGAAACTCGTCTTCGAAGAAAGCGAAGTTGTTGACCGGTACCTTGGGTTGTCGCGGCGCTCCCATTTCGATGACCGGGGAGTAGCTTTCGGAAGCTGCCCGGTGGATGTAAAGTAGGGAAGGGGCTACCTTCAGCGATTGCTTGCGGCAGAGGATGGCGGCGTACAGAAACGTCTGGAAAATATAGTTGGGACGGTTGTCGGCGGGAGTAAACAGTTGTTCTATATTTTCAGGAGTCTTGGGAGTACCGCCTGTCTTGTAGTCCACGATACGTAGCGTGTCTCCTTTGCTGTCCAGGCGGTCGATGGTACCGCCTATCTGTAAGGCAAGCTTTCCTTGCGGAGTATCTATTTCCATCATTTCTCTGACGTCCTGTTCCATACCCTCCATACGGAACGGGGCATATTGCAGGTCATTGCGCAGAAGCTGGCGCAGGTAAGAGGCAATGACTTTGGAATGGATAAGCTGCGTACCGTTATATTCCGGTTGCTCCGTAAGGGGCACATGGAAGAACTTTTCTTTAAAAGCATTGTCCACATAGGCTTGCAGGCGGACATCGTCTTTCAGTAACTGTTCCAGGTCTTCCCGTCCGTTGGTTGTCAGTTCGTTGTACACCAGTTCGGCAGAACGGTGGAAGATGGTGCCGAAGAGGGCGGAGTCTATTTCGGCGCTTACTTCATCGAGAGCCTTCAGGCCGGCTACGTATCGGTAGTAGAATTTCAGCCGGCAGTCCAGATAGGCATTGAGGGCAGAGGGGGAGAAGAACGCTTTGGGACGTCGGTGGATGTCGTAGGCGTCGAACATCTGTTGCAACATCTCCGGTGTCTTGTGAATCTCAATTTCCAGGGCTTGTTGTGGAGATTGTCCGGCTTCAAGGTACTCAAGGGAGATGTTGTGCGGCGACTCTACCAGGAATTGCAGCATGAAGCGGGACATCTCCCCGCGGTTCAGTCCGTCCGAAGAGATGTTATATAATAAGGTGACGTTTTCTGCCCGTTGGATGAGGCGGTAGAAGTAGTAGGCATAGACGGCATTCTTGTGTTCTATGGTGGTCATGCCGAAGGCCTTCCTCAGGTTGTAGGGAATGAAGGAGGAGTCGCCTCCGGCTTTGGGCAATTGCCCTTCGTTGAGGGAGAGCATGATGAGGTTGCGGAAATCGAGGTTACGCGTTTCCAGCACCCCCATTACTTGCATGCCGATGGCGGGTTCTCCGTGGAAGGGAATGTTGGCAGAGGTAAGCAAGCGGTTCAGCAGTCGCTTCAGCGTGTCTGTGCGCACACCACTCAATTCGCCGGTCTCTATCAGGCTGAGCAGGCGGTTGACGAGGGTGTAGCTTTTGAACAGAGACTCGCGGTACAGCTGGTTGAAGATGTCTTCCACGTCTTTTTCCTGGCGGTAGAGGACGGCCACTTCGCGAAGCAGTTCGGTGAGGTAGCTGCATAGGGCGGCGATGCCGTTCTGTGGTGTAAAGACTTGTTCAAGGAATGCGTCCTGCTTCAGCTCCGAGGGAAGGGGATAGAAGCGGTTGTCCCGGGTAAGCTGTTTTTCCAGTGTTTCGGCATTGGGGGAAAGTTGCCGGGTGTAAGGGTGTTTCAGCAGCGTGATTACGGTTTCGTAGATGTATCGTCCGGTACCTGTGTGGTAGCCGGTAGTCTGTAGCTCTACAAGGGCGTTGATAAAGCTGTATACCGGAGTTTGGGCAAGGGGGAATCCCATTGTGATGTTGACGTTCTTTACATCTGCCGGAATGGAGTGGAGGACGGGAAGCAGTAGGGATTCGTTACAAAGGACAACGGCAGTGTCTTTGAATGAAGAAGGGGTTCTTAATTCTTCATTCCCCCTAATCCATTGCGGCAAGTAGCGGGCTTGTGCATTTTCGGTAGAAGCGGAGATAAAGCGTACGTTCTTGGGTTTCCGCAGTACATCAAAAGAAGTTTCGGGCAGTTGGTTGGGAAACAGCTTTAGGTTGCGGAGGATGAATTCGCCTGCTTCGTGGGTATAGGGCGGCTTTTGCTCAAGGGGAAGACGGGTGTAGAACACGTCGTAATCCCAATAGAACATTGCTTTCCCGGCATCCTGCAAGAGCTGGAAGAAACGGGTTTCTACTCTATTTAGCACGTTGAAGCCGACAAATACATAGCGGTCGTAGCGCAGTCGGTCGGTGTCGAGTTGCTCCATGACATTGCGGTACATCATGCCTTCGTAGGCGATGCCCAGTTCTGTAAGATTGCGGCGGTAGTGGCGGTAGATGTCGCCCAGTTTATCCCAGAGGGAGATGAATTTGGCTTTCAGCTCCGTGCGCTTTTCTATGGAAAAGTTCTGGAAGAACTGGCGGATGGCTTCTTCTTGTTCTTGGTCGAGGAAGTCGTAATTGTCCATAATGTTCTTCAGTTCTTGCAGGTTGCTGAAGAGTTTGTCGGCATCTACAAGGTTTTTGTCTACGTCATCGAAATCGCTGATGAGCAGTTCTCCCCAGAAGTAGAAGTCATCCAGAGTTTCTTCGCTGCGGGTCTCTTCGCGGAATACCTTATACAATTCGCATACCAGACGGATAGGGTCACCGGACTTCAATGGAGAGAGTTGCCGGAACAGTTCGCTGATGCTGACGTAGGCAGGCGACCACAAAGGGCGGTCCGTTTCAGTTGCCAGATATTCGTTGAAGAACAGACTGGCACGTTTGTTGGGGAAAACGATGGCGGTGCGCGAGAGGTCGTTTCCTATTTTGGCGTAAAGGTCGCGGGCGACCAGTTGGAGGAATGTTTCCATGATTTAGTTGATAATTGATAATTAATAGTGGATGGGGAGTGAGTTATACCGGTTCTATGTTGTTCTCCTCTACATACCACAAGTAACCCCGTATATTTTCTGCGACATACCCCATGCGGACCAGCAGTTGCATGTATCCCTGCACCTGCTTGTTGTACTTCTTGTTTGGCTTTCCGAACTTGAAGTCCACCACTACGATTTCTTCGCCACGCATCATCACGCGGTCCGGGCGGCGTGTCCGCAGTTCACCGTTTTCCTGCCAGATGATGTCGCATTCATTGAATAGCTGCCACGTTCCTGAATACCAGTCCTTGACTTGAGGCAGGGAGAAAGCGCGTTGGGTGAGATTGCGTATTTCTTCTTCCGTCTCACTCCGTCCAATCACACCTTCAAAGACGAGCTGGCTGATGGCATTGTCAATGTCTTTTTCCGTTTCGATGGCAGAGAATAGGGTATGCAGCAAACGTCCCCGGTTGATGAAGCGCTGGCTGGACTCTGCTTCGTCCACTCCTGCTATGAAGTCTGCCGAACGGTTGGATTGCCGGAACTCGATGTCGTGGAGCATGCTCTCCATGTGGACGGGCAGTTTGACCGGCTTTTGCGAAAGTCTGTTGACTGGTTGCTGTTCGTAAACCTCAGGTTTACGTTCGCAGTATAGAGGTTTCTGTTCGTAGTATAGAGGTTTAGCTTCGTCGTTAGCAGGGTTGTCTGCGTCATGCTGTGAGACGGGGACGGGGGAAGGGCAAATCTTGCCGTTCTCATATATGGAAGCCTCTTCGTCCCAACTGCCTGCTCCGTCTTTGGCTATGTGGGGCAGGGTGTTGGCAAGGAGTTCGGATATGGTTCCCTTCTGTTCCTTCCGGCTCCAGAGGATGAGGTTCTTGCCGGCACGGGTAAAGGCCACGTACAGCAGATTCAGATTGTCTATCCACAGCTGAAGACGTTCGTGCAGATAGTCCTGCCGATATATGGATTCCGCCATGGTGGTGGAATAGTTCACCGGTACTAAGCTGATGGCATTATAAGGCTCTTCCGGTGGGGCGCACCACACCAGCTGGTTGTTGGTTTCGTTCTCTAGCTTCCAGTCGCAGAAGGGAATCAGTACGGTATGGAATTCCAGTCCTTTGGACTTGTGGATGGAGAGGATGCGTATGCCGTCCATCTCACCGCTGGGGATGGTTTTGCTGCAAAGGGTTTCGTCCCAGTAGCGGATGAAGCTGGCCAGTTCGGAAGAATTGCTTTGCAGATACTCCGTCACAGCATCGAAGAAGGAGAAGAGGTAGGCATCCTGCTTTTCAATGCGGCTCATGCCGAAGATGCTGAACAGTTCTTCCAGTAACTCATACAAAGGCATCAAGCGCAGCGTTTCCCGTCGGGAGGTAAAGGTTTCGGGCAGGGGAGTGGCTATGATGAATCCCGACTGCTCGTCATTTGTCATTTGTAATTTGTAATTCTCCATCAGTGCAGCCTCCGCAATCTTGTTCTCCGGATTCGATAGGCAGCGCAGGGCATCCATCAGCATGCAGATGGCAAGAGAGGCATCCAGACGGAAAGCTTCGTCGGACACGACAGAAAGATGCAGTTCTTTGTCAAAATAGTCGGCTATCGGCGGGATATTCTTGTTCTTGCGGACAAGGATGGTGATATCATTCAGTGTTACGCCCTCTTCCAGCAGCCGTTGCACCTCTTCTCCTAAAGCGAGAAGGGTCTGCTCTGTATAGTTGTGTTCATCGTCCGGTTCCAGGAAGGTGGCTTTTACGTAGCCGTACTCCGTGCTCTTGGGCGATTCCTGCACTACGTCGGCATAAGCGCGTTTCAGGGGTAGGCAATCCTCTTTCAGTTCGTTCAGGTGTAATGCATTGAGGTAGTCTATGGCAGCGGTAAATACCTGGTTGTTGAAACGGATAATGTTGGTTTCGCTACGCCGGTTTGTTTTTAGGGTTTCCACACGGACGGGGAAGGAGTTTAAGTTTAATTCTTTATTTCCCAAGCTGTTCAGTATTCCCCAGTCCCCGTTCCGCCAGCGGTAGATGGACTGCTTCACATCTCCCACAATCAGACTGTCGGCTCCTTGCGAAAGTCCTTCGAGCAACAGCAGACGGAAGTTGTCCCATTGCATGCGGCTGGTGTCCTGGAATTCGTCAATCATGACGTTGCGTATGTTGGCGCCGATTTTCTCGAAGACGAACGAAGAGTCACCCTCGCGCACCAATTTGTGCAGCAGGGCGTTGGTGTCCGAAAGTAGAAAGCGGTTATGTTCTCGGTTCAGTGTACGTACCTCCTCGTCAATATGGTTGAGGAGTTGTAGTTTGTTGAGATGCTGGAGCGAGAGACGGCAACTGTTCAGGGTGCGGTTGCGTTGCGGACGCATTCTTTCGGCTTCCTGCAGTAGAGGTATCAGGCTGGTTTTTGCCAGACAGATGATGTCGTCCTTTCGTGAGGATGTTTTCGTTGCCCAGTTTTTTGCATCTGCCAGGCTGTTTTGCAGGGTGGCGTTCAGCACATCTTTGTCAGACAGTCTGCCGTCGCGCAGTTTGCGGAAGTAACTGCCGATGCCTCGGGCACCTCCTTTCAAGTCTTCGGGAGTGAGGGCATGCCCTTCCAGTTCGCCTTCAAACTGGTCGTAGAAACTTTTCATCTGTTCCAGAGCCTCGGTTTCCATATCGCGCAGCACATCCCGGTAGAGTTTCAGCGTGTTCGGAGTACGAAGGCATTGCCGTAGTTTTTCTCCGCGTTCTATGTAGCTTTCATCGAAGATGTTTCGTCCGAAACTTTTCACCTCATTCGATACGTTCCAGCGTTTGTCGTCGCGGATGCGCTCGTCGATGTAGTCCAGCAGCCATGCCAGCACGGGAGAGGTGGGGGTAAGCTTCTCGATGAGGCTGTCTACGGCATCACTCAGCACTTCACTGTTGTTCAGCTCTATGTTCAGGTTAGGACTCAGCTCTAGTTCGCGGGCAAGGTTGCGCATCACGGATTGAAAAAAGGAGTCGATGGTTTCCACGCGGAAACGGCTGTAGTCATGCAGCATGTATTGCAGTGCTATGCCGGCCCGTTGACGAATCTCTTTGTCCGTCAATCCGCCCCCGCCTTCTCCTTTAATTTTTAATTTATAATTTTTAATTCTCTCCAGATATGCTTCGGAAGAAGGTGCTCCCTTCCAGATACCGTAAAGCTGTGTCAGTATGCGCTCCTTCATCTCTGCCGTAGCCTTGTTGGTGAAGGTTACGGCAAGTATCTGCCGGTAGGCATGTGGATTGATTATCAAATGCTTGATGTATTCCACAGCCAGCGTAAAGGTCTTGCCTGAGCCGGCAGAGGCTTTGTATACTAATAATTCCATGTAATTTGCTGCATTGAGTATGTATCTGCAAACGTACACAAAAATAATGAGAAAAATAAATGCTTCCCTGCTTTCTCTTATAGAAAGAAGCGGGAAGCATCCATTATTGAGGGGCTATGTGTAGGGGCTGTGCTACATTACCGGTGTCTGGAAAAGAAATACAAATCCTTTGCTGTCTTTCAAATCCTTTATGGCATCTCCGGCATATATTTCTCCGTTTGTCAGTGAGAGTTTCTTGATTCCTGCATTCGGGCTAAAATCGATTTTCTTCAAGTCGAGCCAGAATAAGTTAGGGGTCAGTGTGGACTCAAAATAATATACTTTGTTCTTCTGGTCGGATACAGAACGCCAACGGGTGGAGGAGATATGGGGCTTGTCCGGTGTGGTGATACCGAACGGTACAGAAACATTGCGCATTACGCTCAATACACTGGGTACGGCAATCTTTGCATCCGCTGTTTGCGGAATGGCATTGATGTAGAACGATGCGCGTACAAAGCGGTCACTGGAGCGGTTGGTTCCCGGCAACATATTCAGTCCGC
>ENA-OPAH01002227-OPAH01002227.1-human-gut-metagenome-genome-assembly--contig:-NODE-2227-length-11306-cov-2.993067_pt1 | contig 11306 bp, 8 predicted proteins | sample MGYA00241050_ERZ501416 | MGnify/ENA primary metagenome ERZ501416 (study PRJEB25962, sample SAMEA2042632) | human gut metagenome | biome: human gut; feature: human-associated habitat; material: faeces... | reverse complement strand
CAATTATTGGTCAATTACTTTATTTAGAAGCACAAGATAATAAAAATGATATTTACATGTATATCAATTCACCTGGCGGTAGTGTTTCTGCAGGACTAGCAATTTTTGATACAATGAACTTTGTTTCATGTGATGTCAGCACAATTTGTTGTGGCATGGCAGCAAGTATGGCTTCTATTCTTTTAAGTGCAGGTTCCAAAGGAAAAAGATGTGCATTAAAAAATAGTGAAATAATGATACATCAACCTCTTGCCTCTTTAGAAGGACAAGCAAGTGATATTGAAATAAACGCCAAAAGAATATGCAAACAAAAGAAAAAACTTTCACTTATTTTAAGCGAAAATTCTAAACAATCATTAGAAAAAATCATTCATGATTGTGATCGTGATTACTACTTAGATCCATTAGAAGCTTTAGAATATGGTCTTATTGATGAAATCATTTAGATTTAGGGGATTTAACATCCCTTTTTCTACATAAAAAAATACAAATTCCACTTAAAGCACCAAGCATTATAAAATAATTCAACTTTGAACTATCACCTGTTTTAATCGCTTGAATAATTGGTTGATCATACATGATGACTTTTTGTATTTCTCCAGTATCTTTAATCACAAATTCGACTTTTTCACTCTTTTCATAACCATAAGGTGCCATTGTTTCTTCTAAAATATATTTTTTACCAACTTCCAAATGACAAATGCGGTGTTCTTGATCAGTTGAAATCCAAGAATCAAGAACTTCTCCGTCTTCATTTTTCACTTGTAAATGAGCTCCAGACAATTCTTTTTTATTTGTTATGTCTTTTTTAGAAATATCCACTTTAATATCTTCATCAACAACTTTTAAAACAATATTCTTTTCTCTTATTTCAAAAATTTGTTCTTTAGCTGTTGCATATCCACAAGGTGTCAATGTTTCTCTTAAAATATATTTTTCCCCACTATTAAGTCCTTGTATTAAGTGGGCTGTCTCATCTCCTTGAATATCTATACAATAATATGCCACATCTTCTCCATCTTTCAACATTAAAAAATAATCATTTGATTTTAATTGGGGAACAACTTTGTATTCAATACCTTTTTCATTTTTACCTTGACACATATCCCCTTTTAATATTTTTTTCTTCATAACATCATTAATATCAAAAATATGTTGTCCTGTAATCCATTGATCAATTCTATTTTTTGTTTTTGTAGAAACAACTGTAAGCTGTGCTCCTTTTAACAAATTACCATCTTCTTTTTGTTTATAAACTTTAACAAAAGTATCAATCATTTCTATTTTTTGATTTTCTTTTTCATAAGAAACTGTAAAAGATATATCATTTACTAAATTAAATCCTAAAGGTGCTAAATCTTCATGTAAAGTATACGTTTTTCCTTCTTCTAGCCCACTTACAGGATGTTCATTTCCATCACTATACCATTGATCAACTGTATTTCCTTCCTCATCTATTACTTGTAATAAAGCTCCTTGAATTTCTTCACCACCTAAAGTTACTTTAGAAATTGTTACAACTTTATCTTTCATATTTACTTTTTGAATTTTTCCATCTTCATTGACTTTAAATTCAATTTTCGTTGCTTTTACATATCCTGCTGGACTTGTATCCTCATTTAAATAATAAGTTTTTCCACTTTCTAATCCATCTATTTCATGGGCCTTATTAGATGAAATCCATTCATCAATAACTTTTCCCTCTAAATCCGTAATAGACATTTTAGCACCACTAACTTCTTGATCACCAGTAACATCGGTTTTAGTAAATGTTGTCTTAGTAATTTGATTTGTTTGTTCATGAGAGTTTGTATAAATTGTTGTTGTATGATCTTTTTGTGTAATTTCAAAATCATAAGGTGTAGAATCTAAAACATAACCTTGAGGGCATGAAACTTCAACAACTTGATATTTTCCAAGAGGAATTCCTGTCATTTCTAATTGACCATTTTCATCTACAGAAATAATTCCTTCTTCATTCATTATTCCTTTTGAAACTTGTACACCATTTGAATAAGTAATCATTTGACCATCATTTGTATCAACAATACATTTTCCACTTCCTAAAGTAATTATTTCCCCTTTAGAATATAATTTTTTCAAGGATACTGTATCAACAATATCATTCATTGCTACAACTTTATATTTTGTTTTTTTAATATCTTTATCTGCAAGATCAACAGCTCCCTGACGTGCGTCTTCAAGTTTCTTTTGAAGTTTTAATGTTCCTGTTGGTCTTAATGTATTTACAACAATTTTCTTTGTTGTCTTATCTTTTACAATTGTCACTTGCCATTTAGCAACAACAGGTGCAAAGTGATCTTCACATTCAATCTCAGTAAGTGAATAAGTTCCTACAGGTAAATAATCAATAAATAATTCATAATCTCCATTTTCATCTTTTATGAAATACTGTCTTGAAGCAAACATACTGCTAAACTTTGAAGGAGATGTGCCTATTTTTATTTTCTGTCCAAACATAATAGGTCTGTTAACTATAACTTTGTATGCAACAAGTACCCACGCCCTGGCCTCTCTTTTCATATAACTTACGCCACGACCAATATCTTCTGAATGAAAGGTGGAGCAATCCTGCAAAAGATTTAATATCTCATGCATTGGAACTTTTCCATTTCTATCTGTTCTGCTGTAACTTACTGTTGTCTCATATGAAAACATTTATTGCCCCTCTTTCTTCTATTATTTACTTAGATGTTGTTGTTTCCGGTACAGTTGTTGTCTCAGGTGCCTTAGTTGTTGTCTCAGGTGCCTTAGTTGTTGTTTCCGGTACCTTAGTTGTAGGCTGTGTTGTAACAGGCTTTGTTGTAGGCTGCTGTGCAACAGCTTCTACTACAACTTTAAGTGTTGCTGTTCTTGCAGTGTATGCCTGATTTGAGTACTGTGCCTTATATGTTAATATATATGTTCCAGGTTTCTTTGTATCAACCTTTCCTGTAACTGTAACGCTGTTCTTAATATTTAAAGCATTACCCTTGTAATCCTTAACTGAAGCTACATAATTCAAAGGATTAAATGTGCTGTTCTGTTTAACCTTTACAGTTGTATTCTTCATTGTAAGACTTACCTTGTGGTCTTTTACAACGTATTTAATAGTCTTCTTTGCTGTCTTCTTATTTGTGCCCTTAACTTTATATGTAATGTAATATTTGCCCTTGTTTGCAAACTTAACCACACCATTCTTAATCTTAACTTTCTTCTTATTATACTTAACAGTAACTTTTATTTTCGAAGTAATATTCTTGCCTGCTGCTGTCTTTGCAGTAACGTTAGACAAAACATTAACTGAACTGTTTAAAGCTACATCAGGTTTCTTTACTGCGCCTGAAATAACAGGTTTCTTTGTATCTACTACTTTTAATGTTAAAGTCTTAGTCTTTGAGTTTCCTAAGCTGTCTTTTACTTTAAATTTAATCTTATACTTTCCTATTTTAGATGTTTTAATCTTACCAACTGTAGTAATCTTTGCATTTTTTTTCGTAAGAACGTTGCCTGCTCTGTCTTTTACTGTAATTAAGTCAGACAATTTAACTTTTGTTCCATACTCAATAGTCTTTACTTTTGCAGTAATTACAGGCTTATTGCTCTTGTATGGATTCTTAGGATCAGGATCAGTTGGATCCCAATCTGTAAACTTACCGTTTGTAATAGGTGTAAATGAAGGTCTCTTAATAGGATCATCCTTCTTTGTTCCTCTAAAAATTATAACCTTTGTTCCTAATGCACAATGATCATAAATCCACTTAGAATCTTTACATAAAAGTCTTACACAACCGTGTGATGCCTTCTGTCCCATTACATTGTATGCCTTAACTGACATTGTTGATTTATCACCATTCTTGTAATACCAAACTGAATGGAATAAGATGCCGGTTGTAATTCTTGTACAATACTGTGCATAACAATTTCCTATCATCTCATGCCATCTGTATTTAACAGGTGTATAAAATGTTCCCGTAGGTGTTTCATTACTTGGTGAACAAATCATAGCCTTTATTGCTTTTCCGTTTTTGTAAACTGTTGTACAGTTTGTTCCTAAGTTAACTTTAATAACATAACCTTTGCTTTCTTTAGCTTCTGTCTTAACTGTTGCTGTGCCTGAAATACCAAATGCCATAACAACAATCATTAATACTGCTACTAATTTTGATGTGATTTTCTTCATATCATTACTCCTTTGCTTATTTTGAAGCCTTTTACGGCTTATTCCCTTTAACAGAATTCGCCCTTATTATACTATTTTATTTGGCAATATACAATCACAAACACCTAATTAGTTGTTTTTCATAAGTGGTTCATATATAATGTACTTAAACGTTTTTATTTCACAAAAATATCGTATTTACTTAAAATTTATATTTTATAATCTAAGAAAATGCACATAATATTATGGAGGCTTTTATGTTCAAAAACAAATTTAAACTTTTTATTTTTATGCTGGCAATTGGTTTTGTTCTCATAACATTGGACGTTAATGTTACAACTCCATTTAAATATCCACATAAATATAACAATTCAGGTTCGGTAATCGGAGAATTTCAGTATTATAACATTGCATCTAACTATAATGCCTGGTGCGATTACAAAGTTATTAACACAAGTTCAGAAAAAGCTGATGAAAATTCACATTATAATACAACAAATGATAATAGCTCAACCAATTCATCAACAAACACCGGTCAGAGCACGGCAAAAGTTATTGACCACGTTTATTTTGGAAATATTTCAGTAGATATTTTCAGTGATGCTTTAGGTTTTCTTCTTATATTTATTGCATGCTTAAACTTAGCTAAAGTTAATAACCGTTTCAAATACGGTTCAGTTACGACATTGTTCGCCTTCATTTTGCACATTGTTATTTTGGCACTTCCATTCTTCCTTAACGGAATAGTTCTATGCAATACAGCTCTCGTTTTGGGACTGGCTTATCTTGGAAGCAATATTATAACTACTTTTATGTTCAGTAGCGGACTTCTTAAGATGTGCACGGACATTTGCTGTAGAGATGAAAGAAAATGGTGCAAAATGACTTGGTTCGTTACTTTTGTTCTACAGATTTTAGTCACATTTGTTTTCTGGATAGGTTCAGATTTCAATATGCTCCTGGCTGTGGGCAGATTCTTTGAAGGCGTACTTGTATTTATGGTAATTGTTTTTTGGATTATCCTAAAACGTACATATTATTATTTAGAAAGGACATGGCTTAATTATGAAAAACAAAATTAATTTAGGAACAAAGTTTATTGCATTTCTTGCTCTTTTTATGTTTAGCATTTTGGCAATTAATGTTTCTGCCAAAGCAGGGCAAATGAAAATGCATGCCATTTATGTTGACAGGGGTGATGCCATTGTTATCGAAAGTAACGGACATTTTATGCTTGTGGATTCAGGTATTTCACAAACATCTGAAAAGGTACTTGCATATCTTAAATCTTTAAACATTCCGAATAAAAAAATTGACTACGTTATATCAACCCACCCTGACGGGGACCACGTTGGCGGTTTTCCTGCTGTTTTCAAGGAATATGAAATAGGTCAGGTAATTTACTCACCATGTACAAAACCAAGCAAAGACTACCTTAGTTTTATAAAAACCGTTAAGGAGAAAGATTGTCCTTTCAGGATTCCGGTGGAAGGTGAAAAATTCAAATTGGGCGATGCAACTGTGGAAGTGATTTATGACGGTTCACAAGGTTCAACCTATAATGAAGCCAGCATTGTTATGCGTGTCACATGCGATAACAAGTCTATTCTCTTAACCGGCGACCTTCCATCTACCATGGAAAATGAACTTCTTAAACAAGGTTATAATTTTAAGGCTGATGTTCTTAAAATAGGTCATCACGGTGCTGCCGCTTCATCATGTGCCAACTTTCTTGACGCAGTTGCTCCACAATACGCAGTTGTTTCCTGCGGAACTCCTGATATATGCGAATTTCCTAAGGAATCAGTACTTCAAAGACTTGCAAGACGTTTTATCAAATTATATAGAACTGCAGATGCTAATGTAGTTATCAATTTTAACAACGGTGTAATTTCTACTTCCAATAAAGAAAACAATCCTTTTGTTTCAATAAAAAAAGGTACGATTACATTGAGTAATAACGTTTTCTACGCAACAGGTAAACAAATCAAACCTACTGTCAATTTGTACGTTGACGGTCAGTTAGTTCCTGCATATCATTACAAGATTACTTATTCATCTAACATTAACACCGGTGTTGCCAAGGTTAAACTTACTGCAACAGAGGTTAAATACGTTAGCGTATGTTCAACTACATTTTTGATTTTGCCTAAGAAAGAAACACTGAAAGGTTCCGTTTCTTCTTATAACAGTGCACATTTAAGTTGGGACAAGCAAGGTTCCGCAACAGGTTACACAATAATGTATTCCACTGACAAAACATTTAACACGGCATTTAAATATAAATACATTACAAAACCTGAAACTACAAATACTACTTTCAAAAATCTTAAATATAACACAAAGTACTATTTTAAAATCAGAGCATATAAAACAAATGTAGGCTACGGAAAATGGAGCAAAACAGTTAAAATAAAAACAAAAAAGAACCCTGCTCCTGCAACTGTAAAAATCAAGTCAGCAAAGAAATATTCAAAAACTTCTATTTATATAAAATGGAAAGCTCAGACTGCCCGCGGAAAAAGTGGCTACTGTCCAGTACTCCACTAACAAACGATTTAAGAAAAATACGAAAACACTAAAGATAAAAACAACTTGGCAAAACTCAGCTACAATTACAAAGTTGAAGAAAAAGAAAACATACTACATACGTGTTCGAGGATATAATAAGCATGGAAAAGGTAATTGGAGCAAGACAATGAAAGTGAAGTTGAAGTAAGAGATAAAAAATCTCTTAACTTTTTGTCTTATTTCACAGATAATATTTATATAATAGTTTTTAGAAAATCAGGGCTGGCGCAATGCCAGCCCTGATTGACTTAATATTTTCTGTTTTCTTTCAGCTATTCGGCTTTATTCCCCTTTATGCCTAACCCTATATATCACATAGTACACCGCGCCGCCAACGGTTCCGCCCAGGGTGTTGTACACCAAATCCGATATTTGGAACGTGCCAAGGTGGAACAGTACCTGAGAAAACTCGATTCCAAAAGAAAAAATTCCAACTGCCACAGTAGACTTCCAAAGAACTTTTCCAAGTCTTACATCACTTCCAAGAATCTCATCCTTAAACGCCCAAAGCAAAAGCACCGCAAAAGGCATAAAAAGCATAAAATTCTCAATAGGCTCCGTAGACAAAGTACCATCTGCATTATGAAGTCCCCAATTTCCCATAATATCGCCTAATGGATCAAACCAAATATCTCTATTCAAAATCGTTCTAAAAAGAATCATAGTAGAATAAAACACCAAAAGGAAAGCCCTTCTAAATGTAGAGCTTTCCTTAAAATTTCTAAACCATGTTCCAAAAATATTTTTAATCAGGCTTCCCTTCTTCCAGCCGTGTTCCCTTGCGTAAAGAAAAACAAACATAGAAACAAAAGCCATTAGCACTGCTGCGCCAAAAGGTTGATAAAGTGCAGTAAGCACCTCTTTTATAATGTTAGTAATAATATCATTTGCTTTGTCCATAGTAAACCTTTCGTATGGATAACTATTCTACCGCAACATATTGCTATCTGTTACCATACATCTTTTCATAATAATTCTGGTATTCTCCCGAAATAATAGTTTCCCACCATTCTTTATTGTCAAGATACCATTTGATAGTCTTCTTAATACCGTCGGCAAACTTAGTTTCCGGCAACCAGCCAAGTTCGTTGTGAATCTTAGTAGGATCAATTGCGTAACGCATATCGTGTCCCTTTCTGTCAGCGACGTATGTAATAAGGCTTTCAGGCTTGCCTAATTCCTTACAAATAATCTTAACAATGTCAATGTTCTTCATTTCGTTGTGACCGCCAACATTGTAAACTTCGCCAACTCTTCCCTTATGAATAATCAAGTCAATTGCGCGACAATGATCTTCAACATATAACCAGTCACGAACATTTTCACCCTTGCCATATACAGGAAGTGGCTTGTCATTTAATGCATTGGCAATCATAAGCGGAATCAACTTCTCTGGGAAGTGATATGGACCATAGTTATTAGAACATCTACTGATTGTAACAGGAAGTCCGTAAGTTCTGTGATATGCAAGAACCAAAAGGTCAGCCCCTGCCTTTGATGAACTGTATGGGCTACTTGTGTGAATAGGTGTTTCCTCTGTAAAAAACAAGTCTGGTCTGTCAAGAGGAAGGTCGCCGTAAACTTCGTCAGTAGATACCTGATGATAACGCTTAATACCATACTTTCTGCAGGCATCCATAAGAACTGCAGTACCAAGAATATTAGTGTTAAGGAACACTTCAGGATTCTCGATTGAACGGTCTACATGACTTTCTGCTGCAAAGTTAACAACCATGTCAGGATGTTCTTCCTCGAAAAGTCCGTAAATTGCATCTCTGTCGCAAATGTCGATTTTGCAAAAACGGAAATTAGGGTTATCCATAACAGGTTCAAGAGTGGATAAGTTACCTGCGTAAGTGAGCTTGTCCACACAAATAATTCTATAATCAGGATATGTATTCAACATATGAAATACAAAGTTACTTCCAATAAATCCGGCTCCACCGGTTACGATAATGTTCATTATTCTTCTCCTTGCGTAAAATCTATTATACTAAAAACTTAAAAAATAAGCTTGTCTTCTGCTACACGAATCAAATGCTCACCATATGGTGATTTTCCATACAAATTAGCTGACTGAATTAACTTTTCCTTAGTAATCCATTTTTCATAATATGCAATCTCTTCTGGGGCGGAAATAACCACTCCCTGTCGATTCTGAACAGTCTGAACAAAAATGGACGCTTCCATAAGACTATCCATTGTTCCTGTATCAAGCCATGCAAAACCTCTTCCAAGAATCTGAGCCTTAAGCTTATCTTCCTTTAAATACATATCATTTAAAGTAGTTATCTCTAATTCGCCTCTATCAGATGGTTTAACATTAGCTGCCATCTTTGACACCCCTGCAGGATAAAAATAAAGTCCTGTAATACAATAATTAGACTTTGGATTCTTAGGTTTTTCTTCTACAGAAATAACATTTCTGTTCTTATCAAACTCTAAAATTCCAAATCTTTCAGGGTCCTTTACATAATATCCAAAAACTGTTGCATCTCCATTTTCAGCATTTGTAACAGCTTCCTTCAGATTTTTTCTAAACCAACCACCATAAAAAATATTATCTCCCAAAATCATGGCACATGGTTCGTCACCAATAAAATCTTCTCCTATTATAAACGCCTGTGCCAATCCGTCAGGGCTAGGCTGAACTGCATAAGACAAATTTATTCCGAAATTGCTTCCATCACCTAAAAGTTCTTTAAATCTAGGTGTGTCCGTAGGTGTGGAAATAATCAAAATATCTCTAATTCCTGCCAACATTAATGTTGATAATGGGTAATAAATCATTGGTTTATCATAAACCGGTAACAACTGCTTTGATGTTACTCTTGTTAACGGATACAATCTTGTTCCTGAACCTCCGGCAAGAATAATTCCTTTCATATTTATCACCTACTTTCTACACTTTAGTATAATCTCACAAATTCTATCAACATTTTCCAAATCCAAATCTGCATACAATGGAAGTGTCAAAACACGCTTGCTTAAATGCAATGCTACTGGCGTTAAATTAGAATCATATTTGCCATGGAAACAATCAAAGGTATTTGTTAAAGGATAGAAATACTTTCTAGCTCCAATCCCTTCATTTCCTAACGCTTTGAAAACTTCATTTCTACTTGATCCAAAGACTTTTTCATCAAAAATTGCCGGAAAGTATGCGTAATTAGGTTTAACATCTTTCTGTATTGGACTAAGCTGTATACCTTCAACACCTTCAAGATGCCCTCTATATCTTTCAACTACTTTTCTTCTCTTCTCAATCTCTTCATCTACATGACGTAAATTACATAAGCCCATTGCTGCACAAAACTCATTCATCTTGGCATTAGCTCCTACGCCGTCAACAACTTCAGGTCCACGTATTCCAAAGTTCTTAAGTCTGTATAATTCCAACCCAAAATCTTTATCCTTAAAGCATGCTGCTCCACCTTCTATTGAATTAAATACTTTTGTAGCATGAAAACTAAAACATGACACATCTCCAAATGAAGCAATTCCTCTGTCTTTATATCGTACACCAAAAGTATGAGCAGCATCATAAATAACTTTCAATCCATACTTGTCCGCTATTCTCTGAATTTCGTCCACATTGCAAATATTTCCATAAACATGAACAGGCATAATAGCACTCGTTCTATCCGTAATAAGCTCCTCAATCTTTGTAACATCCATAGTAAAATCAACTGGATTAACATCACAAAAGACTGGTTCTAAACCATTTCTCACAATAGCATGTGTAGTAGATGCAAAAGTAAACGGTGTGGTAATAACTTCACTATTCTTTGGCAAATTCATAGCCTGTAATGAAAGTTCAAGTGCCATATGACCGTTAGTAAACAAATCAATTTCATCTACTCCAAGATACTCCAATAATTCTTTCTGAAGTTCTTTATGCTTAGCTCCCATATTTGTAAGCCAATGTGTATCCCAAATATCTTTAATTTCATCTATGTATTCTTCAAATGGTGGCATTGAAGAACGTGTTACTAAAATGTTGCCCATATCTATCCTTCTTCCTCTACTTTCTAATAAAAAACTCTTCCATATCAAACATTGAGTTTTCTTGAATTAGTATATCCATTCCCTTTTTCTGTTCAACTACTTTTTCATACATCCAATTAGACAATGCTATATCTAAAAATGACAATCCTACACTGTTAAAATATATAAATTCTTTATCATTTTCTCTTCCTAATTTATTGCCAGATATTATTTCGCTTAAATTTGCGTAAATATCCTCATCTCTTAACAGCTTTTCATTGTACATTCGACTTATAGTTTGGGTTCTATGTTTAACAACTTCCCAATCATCTACTACTATTTTGTCAGCCCTTTCCGCAACAGCATATTCATCTTCTAGTCCTGCAACATGACAATAGAACGTTCCCTCATCCACCCATTCTGCTTTTAAAATAGGTTCTTGTCCACTTATTGCCGTAACTATTATATCAGACTTTTCAGCTGCCTCTTTATAATCTCCATTACACTCAACAAATTCAATATTGGGATAGAATTTTTTCATTTGTTTTATGAAAATTTTTTCACTTTTATTAGTTCTAGATGCAAC